>ERZ857969.3590-NODE-3590-length-15087-cov-2.870210_pt1 | contig 15087 bp, 13 predicted proteins | sample MGYA00519864_ERZ857969 | MGnify/ENA primary metagenome ERZ857969 (study PRJEB31778, sample SAMEA3449382) | human gut metagenome | biome: human gut; feature: human-associated habitat; material: faeces | place: United Kingdom | collected 2010/2012 ... | reverse complement strand
TATAAGGAGTAATTCTTGAAATTTGCTTCTTTTTTTTATATAATTATAATAGAGTAAGGAGTTGGTAAATGTGATAATTAAAAAACCTTATGCTTTCATGATTAAGCATTTTAGAACTATACACGTTATTTTAACTATTTTGGTTATGTATTTAATTAGCAAGACACACGCGATATTTACTTTTTTTAATGATTATGCTAATAATGGATATTATACTTATTCAAATAATCTAACTGGCAAGTATATTAATTTCTATATGTTTGCATCTATAATTTTTATTATTTTGATAAGTGCTTTTGTATACTTGTTAATGAGATGGAAAAAGAAAAGTAGAGTGCTTTATGTTTCTATGGTAGTTTTCTATTTTGCTTTGTTTATTGGTTATTTAGTATATTTTAATGCTTTAAATAATTTAGCATTTTCTGAACTTAATGTAAGAAGTGTAAGAGCTTATAGAGATATTATTTTAATGCTTTATGCTCCACAGTATGTATTCTTAATATTCGGAATTATTAGGTCAATAGGCTTTGATATAAAGAAGTTTGACTTTAAAAAGGATTTAGAAGATCTAGACATAGCAGAAGAAGACGCTGAAGAAATAGAAGTTACTTTAGGTAGTAATGATTATAAGGTTAAACGTTTTATTAGAAAAACTATTAGAGAGTTTAAATATTACGTTGTTGAAAATAAATTTTTCTTTAGTGTTATATGTTCAGTAGTGGTGCTTGTTATTGGTTTCTTAGTATATTTGAATGTTTCAGTTTATAGTAAGACTTATTATCAAGACGATACTTTTAATGTAGATGGTGTAAACTTTAAAGTTAATAGTTCATATATTACAGATGTTGACTTGAGTGGAAAAGTTATTAGAAGTGATATGAGATATGTTGTAATAAAGGTAGAACTAAAGAATACTAACCAAAATAGAACTGCACTTCAGGCAAAGGATATTAAGTTGTCTTTAGATAGTAATGATTATTATCCAATTTATAGTTATGTTAATTCATTTTTGGATATGGGGGAAGGGTATGTTAAGGATAGTGTTTTATATCCAAATGAGACATATAATTATTTGTTAGTTTACGAAGTACCAGCAGATTTGACTTATAGTAGTAGTAAATTAAGGCTAATGCAAGATGTTAATGTGGAAAAAGGAGAAATTAAGGCAAGTTATAAGAATGTGGTTTTAGATATTAAGGAAATGCTAAATACTAAAGAGAGTAAATCTTATTCCATAGGAGAAGCGATTAGTTTAGAAGAGACTACTTTAAATAAAAGTGAAGTATTAGTTAATTCTTTTGAATTAGGAGACACATTTAAAGAAAATTACACATATACTATAGGAGATAAAACTTATAATGGTGTAAAAATGATTAATGCAAGCTTGTTAAATCGTGGGTCTAGAACTATAATGAAACTTAATATGGAAGTTACTTTAGACGATGGGTTATATATTAACAAGTATATCAAGAGTAATAGTGATTTTATTTCTTATTTTGCTAAGATTAATTATATTTATGAGGGTGTACAAAAGTCAGTTGATGTTACCATGGCTGATGTTGGAAAGGTTAAAACTAATAATGTTTATATAGAAGTACCTTCTGAACTTAAGCATTCTACTAGTATAAATCTAGTTTTAAACATAAGAAATAAAGAATTTGTTATTAATTTGTATTAAATTTGTAATTTTTACTTTTCAAGTGACATATTATTTGGTATAATATAGTTACTTCTTGTGGACCCGTAGCCAAGAGGCTAAGGCATCGGACTGCAACTCCGCGAGCGCCGGTTCGACTCCGGCCGGGTCCTCCAAAGTAAATACATAAGTCCTGTAGTAAGGACTTTTTGTTTTGAATATTATTTCATTTTTGTTATAAAAAAAGACTATTGAAAGAATTAATTGTTTAATTTCTCAATAGTCATAAATTGTTCCACTAAAGGAACCATAGTCTAACTATTTGTTTCATTGAAGAAACCTAAGTTATATGGTAAGTATATCATATTATATGCGGTTTGTCAAATTATATTCTTTTTTTGTGTTAATCCTTTTTTTCATTATTTTGTGTATCATATAATTTTATGTTGGTATATTTTTTAATAATTTCTTTACTTATTATCTGCATTGTTTTGCTATTACATTTAGCTCGTCCAACTATATCATATTTATTTTTTGGACGCATAATTTTATTTTTGCTTATAGTTGTAATTTGATTTAAACTAGCGTATGAATTTTTTGCATAATTTGAATAGTAATTAATCATATCTTGCAATAATTTAACTTCTTCTTGCTTTTTTGTTGTTTCACTTATTAAATCCTTTTTTGATATCAAAATTTCGTTAATTTCTATTTTTAAGACATTTAATGCCTTAGTTAGTCTTTTAGTAAACTCTTCTATTATTAAAGTGTTTAATTCCAAATTGTGTTTTTTCTTTTGTGAAGTTAATGGTAATACTGTTATAGAATTACTCTTTGTACTATCAAATTTATCTAAAACTATTGCAAAATGCGGACCACTTAATTCGGAACCAACATTAATTCCGAAATCAACTTTAACAATTGTTCCGTATTCAAATCTTGGGTATAGTGCTTTTTGTAAGATGCTGTTTTCAGTTTTAAAATGTTTTGAAGTTTTTAAAAGCCAAGCATCAATATGTTCAAATTTCTGATTCTTAACTTTGCTTGAAATATTTTTGAAGTTGTTACTAGCTTCATCAATATTTTTGTGTTTAATAATTTCATTAGTTTCTTTTATTTTTGTTATCATTGTCATTTTACCTCACTTTCATATTTTTTCTTTAAATTAAATTTCCCATATTACTTTGCATAATTTTTAGTGTTAACTCTTTTTCATTATAATTATTTTCTATTTGTTCTTCAAATGTATTTATTTAAATGTCTCTTTTTTACACATACGTGTGTTTGTAATCCAATTATAAAACAGATATATTTGTTTGTCAATACATCTCTATGAAATAATTGTAAAAATTTTATGTCTAGATTTTTCTTCTTTTTTAAGTTATAATGGTTATAGAAAGGTAGGTTAAAAATGACTTTAGTAATAATGGCTGCTGGAATGGGCAGTAGATTTGGAGGATTAAAGCAAATTGAGCCAGTTGGGCCTAATGGCGAGTTTATAATTGATTATTCAATTTATGACGCGGTGAGATGTGGGTTTGACAAAGTTGTGTTTATAATTAAAGAGGAGAATTATGAGGTTTTTAAGGAGACTATAGGTAAGAGAGTTGAAGACAAAATTAAAGTAGAATATGTTTTTCAAAAGAATGATAATGTGCCTATAAATATTCCTAGTGAAAGAACTAAACCTCTAGGAACTGCTCATGCAATACTTTGTTGCAAAGATGTTGTTAAAGAAAATTTTGCAGTTATAAATGCTGATGATTTTTATGGATATGACTCTTATAAACAATTAGGAGAATTTCTTAAGAATACTATAGATGATTTTGGTATAGTTTGTTATAAACTGGGTGCTACTTTATCAAGTAATGGCAGTGTTAAAAGGGGAGTATGTAATATAAGTAATGGGTACTTAAATAAAATAATTGAAAGTAAAATAGAATATACTGACGGGGAATACAACGCAGCTAGTTTGTTTACTGACGAAGAAGTAGTAGTAAGTGATAATACTCCAGTGTCTATGAATATGTTTGGTTTTACTCCTAGAATATTTGATTTAATTGAAGATAATTTTAAAGAATTTTTAGAAACTAATGATATTATGACACTAGAATATTTAATTCCTGTTGAAGTAAGTAGATATTTAAGTAAAAATTTAGTTAAAGTAAAGGTACTTGTTACTACTAGTAAGTGGTATGGTATTACTTATAAAGAAGACAAAGAACTTTTAGTAAGTGAAATAAATAAGCTTATTGAAAAGAATGAATATCCTAAAAATTTATGGTAAATTAAAACGGCTTGATGCTGTTTTTTTGTTTGCAAAGATATTTCATTTGACAAAGTTATTTTAGTGTAGTATTATTATGTTGTTGAATAGTCAACAGAGGTGCAATTATGTGTGAAGAGGATAAAGTATTTTTGCTTTTTGGGTCTATTAAGAAAAAAATATATAAGTTAATAAATATTAAGATAAAAGAATATAATTTAACTGCGCCTGAAGCTATTTATTTAATAGTTATTAGTAAGTATGAAAGTTTAAGTTTTAAAGAAATTACTAGTATAGTAGACTATGATAAAGCAATGACTACAAAAGTTTTAAATAGTTTAAAAGATAAAGAGTTTGTTAATAATAATATTAAGAATATAGTGCTAACTGAAAAGGGCTATTTAGTAACAAATAAAGTAATAAATGAGTTAAATCTTTTAAAAAGTGAGATACTAGGTAAAGTTAGTAAAAGAGAGATTAATGAATTTTATAAAAAATTAAATCAATTTAATGAGATATTGGAGGGAATATGTTAGAATTAAAAAATATTAAAAAAAGTTATAAAACTGGAGAGTTTGTACAGCATGCTTTAAAGGGAGTAAGTCTTACATTTGATAGAAATGAGTTTGTTTGTATATTAGGTGCATCAGGAAGTGGGAAGACTACTCTTTTAAATATAATTGGTGGACTTGATAGATATGATAGTGGGGACTTAATTATTAATAATATGTCTACTAAGAAGTTTAATGATAATTTATGGGATGCTTATAGAAATAATTGTGTAGGTTTTATTTTTCAGAGTTATAATTTAATTGGACATTTGTCAGTTTTAGAAAATGTAGAGATGAGTCTTACTTTAAGTGGTGTTAAAGATAAGAAAGAGAAATCTTTGAGTGCTTTAGAAAAAGTGGGACTTAAAGATCATGCGTATAAAAAACCTAACCAACTTAGTGGTGGACAAATGCAAAGGGTGGCAATTGCAAGAGCTATTGTAAATGACCCTGAAGTAATTTTGGCTGATGAACCAACAGGTGCCTTAGATACTAAGACAAGTAAACAGATAATGGAACTTATTAAAGAAATATCTAAAGAAAAACTTGTAATTATGGTAACACATAACTCTGATTTGGCTAAAAAGTATGCAACTAGAATAATTGAAGTAAAAGACGGGGAAGTAATAAATGACAGTAGTCCACTTGATAAGACTAAAAATAAGAATAATATAGAAATAAAGAAAACTAAAATGAGCTTTTTAACAGCTTTAAAATTGAGTTTTAATAACATTAGGACAAAGAAAGGAAGAACGTTTCTCACAGCTTTTGCGTCTAGTATAGGCATAATTGGAATTAGTATTATATTAAGTTTGTCTAATGGTTTTGATAAGCAAGTAGATATATATCAGAAGAATACTCTTAGTAATTTTCCTATTATGATTAGTAAAAGTACTATGACTATGAATGAAAAGCAAATGGAAGAAATGATGGGAAGTATGATGCCAGGAAAAGGTGATTATCCTACTGAAAAAAAGATATATCCATTTGATATAAATTCATATAATTTGGTTCATACTAATAAGATAACTAGTGAGTATATAGAGTATATAGAAAATATTAATGATGAACTAATAAGCGGGATAAGTTTTACAAGAGCTACTAATTTGAATTTACTTGTTAAAAATGACAGTGTAGTAAAGAGTGTTAGTACGAGTGAATTAAATATGGGAGTCATTCCTAAAGAAATAGATAAAGAAGACTTTATGGAAGATGCTTTTGATTTACTAGAGGGGAGTTATCCAAAGGATGTGACTGATTTAGTACTAGTGGTGGACTCAAAAAATAGAGTTGATACTAAGATACTTAAAGCTTTGGGAGAAGAAATAAAATCAGAAATAGATTTTTCTAATATTATTGGTAAAGAGATTAAGCTTGTATTCAATAATGAGTATTATGCTAGATATATGAATATGTTTATACCAAATACTGACTATAATAGTGTATATAATAATGAAAAGAATTTAACTCTTAAAATAGTTGGTGTTGTTAGAGCTAAAGAAGATAATTATCTAGGGGAAATTGCAACAAGTATGAATACTTTAGGGAATATGACAGATACTAATAGTATGATGACTAGTAATAATATTGGGTCAATTCTTTATAAGAATGATTTAGTAGAGAAAGTAATAAGTGTTAATACTGAAAGTGAAATTGTTAAAGAACAAGAAAAAAGTAATACTAATGTAATGAGTGGAGAAATTATAGATGATCAAAGTAAAAACAATATGTTACTTTATTTAGGAAGTAAGGATGAGCCATTTATGATTAATATTTATCCAAAGGATTTTAATAGTAAAGATGAGATAATTAGATATTTAGATAAGTATAATCAAAGTAAGAGTGATATAGACAAGATAGTTTATAATGATTTAGCAAGTACTTTTATTAGTTTTGGTTCTAAAATAATGGATGCAATTACAATTGTTTTAATAGCTTTTAGTGCAGTTAGTTTGGTTGTTAGTTCTATTATGATAGGTATTATTACTTATATAAGTGTACTTGAAAGAACTAAAGAAATTGGAGTTTTAAGAAGTTTAGGGGCTAGAAAGAAAGATGTTAGCAGAGTTTTTAATGCTGAAACTTTAATAGTAGGAATCCTAAGTGGATTAATTGGTGTGTTAATTGCTAGGGGTTTGATTATTCCAGTTAATATAATTCTTAAAGATTTAACAGGTTTAAATAATGTTGCTATACTAGATCCGGTACACGCGGTTATATTAATTATTATTAGTACAACTTTAACTTTAATAGGTGGAGCTATTCCAGCTAAAATGGCAAGTAAAAAAGACCCAGTCATAGCACTTAGAACTGAATAAGGGTTTATAGAAAGAGAGGAATAATATGTATCAGACGTTTATTTATGTAGCTATATTTTTAATTTATTCTTTTATAGGTTGGATAGTTGAAGTTAGTGCATTTTTAATTCAAGATCATAAATTTGTTAATAGAGGTTTCTTTATAGGACCAGTTGTACCTATTTATGGAACTGGTGGAATACTTATAACACTTTTATTAACTAAGTATCAGAGTGACCCTGTAACATTATTTTGTATGGCAGTAGTCGTGTGCAGCATACTTGAATATTTTACAAGTTATGTAATGGAAAAAATTTTTAAGACAAGATGGTGGGATTATTCTAATAAAAAATTTAATATTAATGGAAGAATATGTTTAACTAATTTGTTATTTTTTGGACTAATGGGACTTGTTATGGTTTATTTAGTTAATCCATTTTTGATAGATATTTTAAATAAGATAGATCCAATACTTTTAAAATGTGTTGTTTCTATATTGCTAGTGTTATTTATTATAGATTTCTTTGTTTCATTTAGTGTTACAAGTAAGATTAAGAATGTTGGTAAGGTTGTGCTTAAAGATAGTACAGAAGAGATAAATGCTAAAGTTAAAGAGATACTTATTGCTAAAGGTAAACTTACTAGAAGAATAACAAAAGCATTTCCTAACTTTAATATTATTATTAAACAAAAACCATATAAAGATCGGTACAATCATATGCGTTATTGGAGTTGGACCAATTATAGATCTGGGAGTCCGTGTAGTTTCTGTTCTTCCTGTAGAATCGTATAGTTACTTATTAAAAAATAATCTTATATCTATATCTAGTACTTCAGCAAATTTCCATAATGTGCCTAAGCTGAATGTTTGGTAGTATTTTTTACTTTCTATATTCATTATAAAGCCATCACTATAATTACATGCTTCAGCAAACTTACTTTGAGTAAGTCCTTTTAATTTTCTTTGTTTTTTTAAATTGTGCGCTACTAAATAGTAGACATAGTTTTCGTCTTTTTTATTTTCCATTTAATTCACCTAAATATATTTTCTCACTTATTAGTTGAAAATATTCTCACTTGTTCGTTGAGTTTTTGCAAAAATTATGTTATATTATATATAAGAAGTGAGGTGAAAGTGTGAAAGAAGTAAAATTTTTTGGTGTTACACTTCTAATGATATTTATTATTTTTGTATATTTTACATTTTTTAATGGGAACGATAGAAAAAAATTGGAAGAGAAAATTGATTTTAAAAATGATTGGTATGTTGAGATTACAAATGATTTTATAAATGTTAGAAGTGATAGTAAAGCTTCTTCTAAATGGCTTGGTGAAGTGTATAGTGGAGAAAAATTTCCTGTGTCTGATGTTGACTATGAATCTAGTAATACATATTATTGGTATAAGATTGAATATGAAGTTAATAAATATGGTTGGATAGCTAGTGATAAAAATGATGCTTATTTAATAGATTACAACAATCCTAATGATATTGCTGTTCCTACTATAAAGATTCTTTATTTTTTACACGCAAAAGATATTAATTCAATTACTTTTGATAATTTAGAAGTATGGGATGATAAAGGTAAACCGGAAATCACATATAAAGTTTATCATGAAAAAGGCATTAATAAAGACAATGAGTATGTTGATCAATATTGGATAATGTATACAGTCACTGATAAATCTGGTAAATTTGATAGTAAATTGGGGTCAATTGAATTTGATATCGCGCCAGATGAAAGTGAAGTAAGTGATTTTAAAGAATTGGAGTGGTAGAATGAAATTTAATAAAAAGTTTTTTCTTGTTGTATTTGTATTTTTAATAATAATAGGTTTTGTTATTTTTGAAAAATTTAAAAATAGAACGATTGAAGATGTGGCTATAATAATTGGTAGTGTTGATAATATTGAAAATATTAAGTTTGAAAAAATTAGTGAGAACTTAATTCAAGATAATTATTCATTGAATACTAAGTATGATACAGATGATTATTTTATTAATAATTTAGTAAATGCATATGGTAAAGTACCTTTAATAAATTCTGATATTAGTATTAATGTAAATGCTTTATATGACTTAGAAGACTTATTTAAGGACTTAAATAATCATAACTATGATAACATCATTGTCAGAAGAGGATATTTATCATGTAGTAATGAAAATGATTGTGTAACCGATCATAGAACTGGGTATGATATAGATGTTTATATTAAAGATAGAGAATGGGAAGATTTTGAAGGTCATAAAGAAGCTAAGTATTTTATTAATAATGCATATAGGTATGGTTTTGTTTTAAGATATAATAAAATAGATAATTATCAGCCATGGCATTTTAGGTATGTTGGTAAAGTTTTCTCTTATTTAATTCATGAACTTGAATATGATATAGATGATTTTGTTAATAATTTAGAGGTTAATACTATATATAAGTTTAATGATGAAGAAACATATTTTTATAAAGTGAAAATGGATAATATTTATATTCCGAAAAATATAAAGTATGAAATAAGTTCTACAAATAGTGGTGAATATGTTATTAGCTATAGTTTAAAAACGTTGACTAAACTAAGCGAAACAAGTGATGAATTTGATTTTAAATTAAATAAACTTAGTAATGAAAATATTAATTATAATTTGATTCTGGTTAATGAAAAAAATGAAAATAAGTTTTTAAGTGATAATATAGTTATATTTGAAGAAAATAAAAAATTAGATAAAACCGTTTTAGAAAGTTATAGCAGAATGAAAGAACAAGCTAATAAACTTGATAACCATATTTTGTTTTCAACAAGTGCATATAGGTCATACGAAGAACAAAAAGAGATTTTTGAAGAAGAAAATAGTGGAATTGCTAATAAGCCCGGTCATTCTGAACATGAAACTGGACTAGCATTAGATTTAGCAACTGATGAAAAGAAGGTTACATATTTTTATGGCACATACATTGGAAAATGGGTTACAGATAATGCTCATGAGTATGGATTTATATTAAGATATTTAGATAATAAAGAAAATATTACTAAGATTAGTTATGAACCTTGGCATTTTAGATTTGTTGAAGAAATGCATGCAACATATATTTATGAACATTATTTGACTTTAGAAGAATATTTAAATTTATTTGATTTAGATAAAAAATATATAATGAATTATGAGAATAAAAATTATTTGATATACAAATATGAAGTAAATGATGGTAATATATTAAAATTAGAGAATAGTGTAGTTTATTATTTATATGATAATTGTTACTTAGTAGTAACTGAAATGTGATAAAAAAGACTAACGACTAGTTAGTTTTTTTCTTTGCATTTCATGTTCTTTCTTTTTAAATAGTCTATTATATTTTAGAAAAGTATGATATACTTAATGTATGAGGTAGTGAGGTTTTTATGAATGAGAAAGTAAAGAATGAAGTTAATGGGGAGAATATAGAAATACTTGATAGTGGTTCTACTACTGAAAGTAAAAGTAGTAAGAGTAAAATAGTGATACCTATTTTGGCTACATTAATAGTTTTACTTTTGATGTGTGGAGGGGTGTTTTTCTTTATTAATAAGGTGTTTAATGCTAATTATTTTTTAGAAGAAAGTTCTAAAAGTGTTAGTAGTTTTGCTAAGAAAGTGTTAAATGGAATGGATATAAATAATGAATGTCTTAGTGATGTTGATAAGTATGATGTAGTAAGTAACACTAATATTAAATTATCAAGTAGTACTAGTGCTTTAGAGAATTTAAATGGTATTAGTCTAAACTTAGATGTTAATGCAAGAGTTAAAGAAAAGTATGTGAGTATGGATGCAACATTAAAACAAGATAGTGAGAATATAAAAGCCAGCGCGGTTATAAATAATGATAAAGTATATGTTGAAAGTAAAGAACTTTTTGATAAAATGGTATCAATTGATAGTAGTGTTAAAGTGGAAGATATAATAAGTGAGTACTCTAATACAATAGGCAATTATGATATTTTAGAAATTGTTAATAAGTATATTAGTTATTATTTTGAGTCACTTAAAGAAGCAAAGATAAGTACAGAGTATGAAGGATTTAATGCTGTTTATACTTATGAAATAAATGACGATAATATAGATAAAGTTAATGATAAGTTTATGTCTTTAATTAAAGAAGATGAGGTTTTTAAAGATATAGTAACTGAAGAGATGATATCTAATAATATTAGTGTTGTTATTAAAGTAAAGATGCTTACTAATGAAGTTAGTGAATTTATAGTTAAGAATGAGATTAGTGAATTTAAGGGTGTAAAAATTGATGAAAGCAAGTATGAAGTAACTGATGGGAAAAATAAAATTACTTTAGAGATATCTAGTAATTTACTTTCATTATCAACTAAAATTGATAATGAAGAAGTTAAGGTTAAGTTTGAAGTGGGAAAAAATAGTTCTTCATTTAGTTATAAAACAAGTGGTACTGATATTTCATTTAATTTAGAAAAGTTAGAAGGTAATGCTAATAAATTAAGTTTTAACTTAGTAGTTCCCAGTACTCAAAAAAATGTAAGCGAATATAAAATTAATGGAGAAGTAAGTGTTAAAAGTGAAGATAAGAAAACTAGTGCGAGTGGTAAAGTGACATTTAATTATAGTGAAAATGAAGTAACTCTTAATTTAAGCAGTGATACTGAATACGGAGAGAATTTATTTAGTAGGAAAGATGTAAGTAATTTTATTAGTGAAAATGATATTACAGTGGAAGAAGTGAGTACAATTGCAGTTAATCTAATGACTAAACTTATGAATTTTAGGTTTTTTGGGTTGATATATGGAATGAATGAAATGAACGATGAAACAGTAGATAATTCTTTCTATGATAGTGAAGTAAGTATGTAGATTATGAATGGAACTAATAAAACTTAGTTCTTTTCTTATGAATTTTAAGTAAGAATTAAGCAAGATTTAAGCAAGATGTATTGAAGTTTGTGTGAAAAAATGATATAATATTTATAGTTAAGAATTGAGGTGAACTGTATGAGTAATTATATTCCACCATTTGAAATTACAAATGAAATGTTAGATAGAGTTGCTAGCATTATGGAGAAAATAGGTAAGTTAGGAGATATAAGTAACTTAGATAAAACCCCATATTTAAGAAAGCAAAAGAAAATTAATTCTATTCATTCTTCACTTGCTATAGAAAATAATTCACTTAGTTTAAATCAAGTTACTGATGTTATTAATGGTAAAGTAGTTATTGGAAAACAAAAAGATATACAAGAAGTTAAGAATGCTTATAAAGCATATGAAATGATTAAAGAAGTTAATCCATATTCTATAAGAGATTTGAAGAGGGTTCACGGGTGCATGACTTTTTTAACAGTAAAAGAAAGCGGTAAATTTAGAACTGGTGCTGAAGGAGTATTTGATGGAGATAAGTGTATATTTATATGTCCACAAGCTCATATGGTTAGTTCATTAATGGAAGAACTATTCAAATTTATAAAAAGTAATAAAGATAAAATACATCCTCTTATTCTTTCAAGTGTTTTCCATTATGAGTTTGTTTTTATACATCCATTTAGTGACGGAAATGGAAGAATGGCAAGGCTTTGGCAAAATATTTTATTATATCAGTGGAGAAATATATTTGAGTATTTACCAATAGAGAGTAAAATCTATAAGTATCAAAATGAATACTATAAAGCGATTAGCGAGTGTCATAAAAATGGTAACTCTAATGTGTTTATATGTTTTATGTTAAAAATGATAGAAGAAACAATAGATGAAGCAATAACAACATCAAATGTTGCATTAACAAATGAATTTGTTAATGTTAATAAGTTACTTGATGTAATGGAACCAAGCATACCACTAACGGCTTTGGAAATTATGACTAGACTTGGTATTAAGTCTAAAGAAACTTTAAGAAATTCTTATTTAAACCCAGCAATAAAATTAGGGATGATTAATTTAACATCTCCTCTTAAACCTACTAGTAAAAATCAAATGTATTATAAGTCTTAAACAAGAATTAAGCAAGATTTAAGCAAGATGAAAGATAAGAAATATTTGAAACTGACTCTTTTATACCTAAAAGTGATGATGCGATTAAATTAGATGATTTAATAGAAATCAAAAATCATTTTAGATTATTTGATTATTGTCTTGATATAATAGATGAAGAACTTTCTAAAGATATTATGATTAATATGAATAAAATACTTAAGAGAAATACAACTGATGAAGATAATCCTAGATATATTGTAGGTGGATTTAAAATTGTACCTAATAAGATAGGATTAATAAATGTTATTGATTTTAAACTGAAAGATAAATAAAAAAAGTACTTTTCAAATTAGTATCTTTGTGGTATAATTTAGTACATAAAGCGAAGAAGAAGAGGAGTAGTAAACAAGATTTTGTAGAGAGTTAACGGTTGGTGGAAGTTAATAAATTGAGTTTATGAAGGTAGCTTATGAGTGTTTATTTGAATAATAGTAGAATAAAACGAGTTATGCACGTTAAGCATATAAGATAGAAATTAAGGTGGTACCGCGGTTAATAATGGTAGTAAGTTATAATCGCCCTTTGGTAACCACTTTTTATTTTGGAGGGAAATTATGTTAGAAAAGAAATATGACCATAAGATGGTTGAAGAAGGAAAATATGAGAATTGGTTAAATCATAAGTATTTTGAAAGTGGAGATATGAGTAAGAAACCTTATGCAATAGTTATTCCACCACCTAATGTTACAGGAAAACTTCATTTAGGGCATGCTTGGGATACTACATTACAAGACATTATTATAAGGTTTAAAAGAATGCAAGGATATGATGCACTTTGGGTTCCTGGGATGGATCATGCTGGTATTGCTACTCAAGCTAAAGTTGATGCCAAATTAAAAGATATGGGAATTAATCCAAGAAGTTTAGAGAGAACTGAGTGGCTAAAGTATGCTTGGGACTGGAAAAATGAGTATGCAGAAAATATTCATAAGCAGTGGGCTAAGATGGGGTTAAGTCTAGACTATACGAAGGAGAGATTTACACTAGATAGTGGACTTAGTGATGCTGTTAAACACGTTTTTGTAACTCTTTATAATGAAGGTTTGATTTATAGGGGAGAAAGAATTATAAACTGGGATCCACAAGCAATGACTGCTTTATCTAATGAAGAAGTTATTTATAAGGATGTTCCTGGTGCATTTTATCATATTAAGTATTTTATAGAGGGAACAGATGATTATTTAGAGGTTGCAACTACTAGACCTGAGACATTATTTGGGGACACTGCTGTCGCTGTTAATCCTAATGACGAGAGATACAAGGATTTAATAGGTAAAAATGTAGTACTTCCTATAGTTAATAAACTTATTCCAATAATAGGAGATGAGCATGCTGACCCTGAGTTTGGTACAGGTATTGTTAATGTTACACCATTTGGTTCAAACCTAGGAAATTCAAGGTTTGTAGAGAGATTAAAGTGTTATTTTATTCAATTATTTAGACAAAGAAAAGAGGTTATGTAATATGTTAGACAAGAAATATAATGCACAAGAAAAAGAAAATAAATGGTTAAATTATTGGAAAGAAAATGGGATTTATGATTTTAAACCTGATCATAGAAAAGTATTCTCAATTGATACTCCACCTCCAACAGTTAATGGTAAAATTCATATAGGACATATCTTCTCATATTCACAAACTGAAATGATAGCAAGATATAAAAGATTAAGAGGATATAATATATTTTATCCATTCGGATTTGATGATAATGGACTACCAAGTGAGAGATTAGTAGAAAAAGAACAAGGTAAAAAAGCACATGAAATAGGTAGAGAAGAATTCTCTAAATTATGTTATGCTACTACTGATAAGTACGAAGCAGACTTCCAAGAATTATTTAGTAAAATGGGTGTTAGTACAGATTGGAATATTCATTATAAAACTGTAAGTCCATCTACTATTAAAATAAGTCAAAGATCATTCTTAGATTTAATTGATAAAGGACATTGTTATCATAAAGAAAGTCCTGCATTATGGTGTAATGAATGTTTAACTTCAATTGCACAAGCAGAACTTGAAACAAAAACAATTAAAACAACATTTAATTATGTTAATTTTAAAACAGTTGAAGATGGTGAAGAATTTACAATAGCAACAACTAGACCTGAATTATTACCAGCAATAGTATGTGTATTTGTAAATCCTAATGATGAAAAACATAATCATCTTATTGGAAAGACTGCACATATTCCAGTTATTGATGTAGAAGTACCAATTATGGCAGATGAAAAAGTTGCTATTGATAAAGGTACAGGAGTTGTTATGTGTTGTACTTTCGGAGATCAAACTGATATTGAATGGTGGAAGAAA
>ERZ857969.3580-NODE-3580-length-15131-cov-4.124768_pt1 | contig 15131 bp, 10 predicted proteins | sample MGYA00519864_ERZ857969 | MGnify/ENA primary metagenome ERZ857969 (study PRJEB31778, sample SAMEA3449382) | human gut metagenome | biome: human gut; feature: human-associated habitat; material: faeces | place: United Kingdom | collected 2010/2012 ... | reverse complement strand
GGTCGTTTGCGGCGGTACGGCGGCGCGGGTGCGGTATTATTATGCAATTTATTATCAGGCCAATCCATAGTCCGAAGGGCAGGCGGAAACGTCTGCCCGATTACGGTGCGAACTGGGCAGTACGGGTAATATGGTTCAATGCGGATAATATGGCGCGAACAATGTGGTGCAAACAATATGGAGGAAAAATGTCAAAAGTGGAAATTATCAACCGGGCGCTGCTGAAACTCGGCGAGCCGCCGGTGTCGTCTTTAAACGATGCGGCGTTCGGCAAATCATACGAAACGATTTATGAAGATGTCAAAAACCTGCTGCTGTCGTCATATCCGTGGCGGTTTGCGGTAGGGGTCAAGCGTCTGGCGCGGAGCGAAAAAACGTATGGCGACAGGTTTATGTATCCGCTGCCGGCGGACTGTCTGCTGCTGCTTAAGGTTTTCGGACAGGGAGCCAGAGATTTGACCGAGGCGCGCCCTTATGCGATGCAGGGATACGAACTGGCAGACAACTGTATTGTCAGCCCGCTGAAAGACGGGGTGGAAATTGAGTATGTCCGCGCGGTCGGGGACGATGCGGCGTTTCCCCCTTTGTTCAGGGAGGCGGCAGCCGCGAAAGTGGCGGCGGAACTGGCAATGCGCATCAAACATTCGCTTAACCTCAAACAGGCGCTGGAGAACGAATTTCTGACGCTGGTACGGCAGGCGCAGCTCAACAACGAGATAGCCAAAGACGCGGAACTTATTCCCGACAACAGCTGGGTTCTGGTTCGCGAGGCCTGGGGCGATTAACGGGACGGCGGAAAATTGTGGAATGTAAACTTATTTGGGGAGAGATGATATGGTGTGGCCAATTTTAACCAGAGCTGGAATAGCTTTAGCAAAAAAGTATATTGCTAAGAAGTTAGTTTATGAAACTGTAGATTTTTTTACGGGAGAAGATGATTATGTTAAAAAAAATATTTATGGGGTGAAACCGCTTGAAGATAAGAAAGCGCTTGACATGTCTAATGAGCAAGATATAATTGATATATACTCGGACTATTTGCGGAGTGTGCCTGTAGATTTATGGACGGATATTGATTATCAAGGAATGAGAATGTCTCGGGGATATGATGCAAATACAGAGAAAAGGCACAAGGTGCAGGAGTATCTTGACTATAAGCAAAGGATGAACAAAATTGAAAATTTCCGTAAGAGATGAGCGAGAAGAGAACGGGAAGCCTGTTCCTGAACGGAAGACGGGCAGGGCGGCAAATTGCGGGCAGGGCGAAACCGGCGCGGCTGCCCAGATGCCCGAGAGGGAGAAGACGGAAAAGGGCAAGTTGCGGAAGGTGAACGGAACCCTGATGTTAAAAATCGCCGGAGCTGCCGTGTTTTGTTTGGTTCTGGCGTGGCTGGCGTCTATGGATATATTGAAGGATGTGCATGAATGCGAGTGGGATGATACCATAACAGCGGAAGAAAAAGCCGTTTTGCGGATGCCCGGTTTTGGTATGACGATTTATCTGATTTTTCTGTTTCTCTTCGGGCTGGCGGCGGTTCTGACGGCATTCAGCGCAGGACGCTTTTATGTGCTGATGGTGCGCAGGCAGGCGCGGTGGAAATATTGTATGACGACGGCGCTGTGTTTTCTGCTGTGGTGCGGCGCGCTGCTGTTTTGGTTTGCAGCCGGTTCAATTTAGGGGGAATTCAGGATATGGGTAAAATCATAAAGGAAACTGCGGTTATATCGCAAGGCGCGCAGGGAGAGCCGCTGCTGCGGAAAAGACAACGGCTGCGGCTGATACTGCGGGCAGTGCTCTGGCTGGCGGGGGCGGCCGTGTTTTCCGCGGCGGGGTCATGGCTGATACTGGGAGGCGTTTACCGGGATATTCTGCCGTTTTATGCGGTAGCGTATGTTTTGGCGGCGCTGATGTATTTTCGCTGCTCGGGGCGGCTGACGGCGGATGATGCCGGAACGTGCATCGGGGCGGTTCGGCGGACGTTGTTCTTTATATGGCTGTACAGTGGGGTTTGCGGAATACCCTTTTTAATCGCGGGGCTGTTGTGAGGCGGCGTACAGGAGCGGCTTTGGAGAGAGGATACGCATAGGAGCGGCGCTGGGGCTGCTTTGGGGCGAAAGGCGGAAAAATTCTGCAAAAAAATACGGGCGTGCCGGAGGGCGCGCTTTTTTTATGGGAAAATGCAGGAGAAGAGAGAAACGGGAGAAATGGGTTGGAGAGGCGGAATAGCGGGAGGCGGGCAGAGGAGAAATGGAGAGATGGCGGAAAGGTCATTTTTTGGTAAGAAACATTCAAGATGATAAGGGGAAATGCAGATGAGTATAAAACCGGCGAAAGTGCAGTTTAACGGCGGGGAATTGAGCCCGTGGCTGGAGGGGCGCACCGACATTGCGAAATATGACAAGACGGCAAAGCTCTGCCGCAATTTTATTCCGCTGGCAGAAGGCAGCCTGAAACGGCGCGGCGGAACGCGTTTTGTGGCGGCAACTCCGGAAGGGGACAGCATTTTGTTTAAAATCGTGCCCGATCCGGAAGAAGCAGAAGTTTATATCAACGGCGTCAAACGCCGGGAAGTTTATCTGGCGCGCGGCGACGAGGTTTCGTACCGGGTGAGCTGCGAGGGGTACGTTACGGTTGTCGATACGCTGACGGCGGATGCGGACGAAGAACTTGCGGTCAGGCTGGTAGCAAAAGGCATTATGTGTGAGCTGACGGTGGAAACGGTGCCGGCAGATGCCGTGGTCGAACTCAACGGTTATGAACGGCGGAGCCTGCGCATTAACAAAAACGGCGAAGTTTTTTACAGGGTGGCAAAAGAAAACTACATCACGCAGGAGGGGACGATTATTGCCGATATGACCAAAACGGTTACAATCGAGCTGGTCAAGGAAAAAGAATACGACTACGGCGACTGGGGCGACGTCGTCGGGCTGGCAGCCTGTACGGCGGTCGGGCGCAGCGACAGGGAGGAACGGTGCTTTTACATTAAATTCAGCAACGGTTTTCTGCCGGTTGTGTTTGCCCGGGAAGATATGGCTCCGACGGGGAATTTGGACGAAAGCCTGTTTGAATATACCGACAGTGAGAAACTGAACAGCATAGCGCTGCAGGACGGGGCTGTCGTGCATACGCGTCTGGTTGAAACAAAGGGCGAAATGAATCAGGGAAACTATTATGATGCCGATGATACGCTGGTTTTGAGCGTTGATGCCGAGTTTATAGAGGAAAACGGCTGGCAGAAAGATGAAACGCAGGAAAATTACGGTTTCTTTTATGATGCGTATACGGGAAAAGCGGAACGGAACATCCTCAGCGTTTATCGCGGGGAAGAACTGGTCTGGGAATTGAGGGGGAGAAACAATGGTTAACGCAAGAAGTTTTTTATTTCCGTTTAAATACAGCCACAGGGTGGCGTATGTGATTGAATTCAGCCACAAGAAAATCCGCATGTACGCGCAGGGAAAACTGGTGCGCGATATGTCAAAGACGACGATGGGCGGTGAAAGCGGCACGACGGGCGGAATTCCCGACGACATTGTCGAGAAGGTATTTCCGGTGCTGGAGATTGCGTCTCCGTACGCATACAGCGATTTGTGGGACAACGAAGAACAATGCTGCAAAATTCAGACTATCCAGCATTCGGACATTCTGTATATTTTTAACGAGGATTTTCCGCTGATGGTGCTGAAACGCTATTCAAATACCACATGGGTATTGGAAGAGCTGGAGATTAGAAACGGTCCGTTTCTGAGCATGAACACAACGGACATCAGCATTGCGACCGACGAGTTGGAAGGGGAGGTCCAACTTACGGCAACCGGCGACGTTTTCAGCAAGACGGATGTGGGCAGGTTGGTGCGGCTGAGGATTTTTGACGACGACACGACCCCCTGGCAGGCGGGAAAAATCGGATTTCAGGGGACTATATGCGTATCAGACAATAAGTATTACCAAGCCATCACTGGAGACGAGACCGGAAGCATCAAACCGGTGCACAGCGAAGGGACGCGTTCCGACGGCGGCGTTTTGTGGGAATATCTGCACGACGGGTCGGGAATTGTCAAGATTACGGAGGTTGTCGACAAACAGCATGTAAAGGGAACGACGGTAACGCGCCTGCCGGACGCCATTAAGTCCGGCACGGTATGCTGGGAACTCGGCATGCTGCACAAAGCTTCGAAATATCCGAAATCCGGCGCTTTTTTCCGCAACAGGTTTGCGTTTCTGGTCAATACCGAAACCGGGCCGAACGTCTGCCTGTCGTATTCGGGCGATTATAACAACTTTGCCGATATGGAATGCGGCGAGGCAACGGCGGAAACGGCGATTACGGTGCCGGTGCTCAATACCGAATTTAACGAGGGGAAATGGATTTATGCCCGGGACGTTTTGTTTGTCGGCACGGGGGCGTCGGAATTTTATGTTGATGTGGTGTCGTCGGCGTCGCCGCTGGCTTCGGACAATGTAAAGATTTCGCAGATTTCGCGGGTCGGGAGCAAGGCGATTATGCCGCTTTCGGTCGGGTCGCACGTTATTTTCGTCGACAGGTACGGCCTGAGCCTGCGCGATTTGACGTACAATTACTATAACGACGGGTATGACGAAATGGACATTTCCCTTTTGGGGAAACATCTGTTCCAATCGAGAATTACCGGCATGGCATATCAGGAAGTTCCCGACAAAGTGTTGTGGTGCATGGTCGGCGACGGGAGCCTGACCGCGCTTACTTTTTCGGCGGAACAGGAAGTTTCGGCACTGTCGCGGCACGATTTGTCCGGCGCGGCGGAAAGCCTGGCGGTTATTCCGAATTTTGAAGACTGCCGCGACGAACTGTGGCTTGAAATCAAGCGCACAGTCAACAATGCCAACTACAGAACCGTGGAATGGATGGACAACGGTATTCCGCAGTACTGGCCGTCGAGTGTTTACGGCGCGGCAAGCCTGGCCGAGAGGGAAACGCTGGAGAAAGAATATGTCCGCCAGGAAGCGTTGTATCTGGACGGGGCTGTGGTGTATGAGCAGAATGAACTGGACATGCAGGAGGAAATGTCCGGGCTGGAACACCTGGAAGGGCTTAAAGTGGCGGTGTATGCCGACGGGACGGTTCTGGAACCGCAGGTCGTGCAGGGCGGAAAAATCAAAATTCTGCCGACGTACCGGCATGTGGCGGCAGGGCTGCCGATTACGAGCCAGTTTATGCCGCAGAATATCTATATTCCGAACGATTACGGAAGCGGCATCGGCCAGAAACAGCGCATCAACCATGTGCTGCTGATGCTGTATCTTTCCGGCGGCGGGCAGATCGGCGAGGATGAGGATACGCTGACGGATATCCTCTACCGGCAGGCCGATGCGGCAATGAACGAGGCGCAGGAACTGTTTACAGGCAACAAGGAAGTTTTGTTTAACGGAGCGACGACGAAAAAGGAAGCGGCGGCGACGCTGATGATTCAGAATTCCTCGCCGCTGCCGATGAATATTCTGGCGATTGTGCCGTATATGGACGTGGACGAATAGAGCGGCGAGCGGTTTGGGGCGGTGCGGTTCTGTATTGAAGGGAGCAGCTTGGCATTGAACGGAGCGGTTCTGTATTGAACGGAGCGGTTCGGCATTGAACGGAGCGGTTCGGCAATAGCAGCAGGGAGTAGTTTATGATACGAAAATATCGGGCGGGAGACGCGTTTAAAGTCCGGGTGCAGCCTGAGCAGCAGGCGGAAGCGGCAACGTGGGCGGCGGAATTTGAACGCATTCCGGCTTTCGCGTTGGTGGAAAAAGGGAATGACGGCTCTGCGGCAGGCGAAGAGTCCGGGAATATGGGCGCTGCGGAATACGATGCGTCCGGGAACGGCGGCGCTGCGGCGGGTGACGGCAAACCGGCGGGAAGGCAGTGGGACGGAAACGGCGGCAGGGTATTGGCGGTTTTCGGCTTTCGGATTGAAGGCGGCGACATTACGACAGGCAGGGAAGCGGAATGTTTCGCGCTGGTCGGAATCGACGCGGGGCGAAAGCTGATTGAGGCGGTACGCTATTTCCGCCGGTATATTCCGCGGCAGGCGGTCCGGCTCGGGGTACGGCGCGTTACGATGACGGTGCGCCGCGGCTTTGCGGCAGGGGCGCGGCTGGCCCGCATGCTGGGATTTTCCCCGGCCGGGATATTGGAAAATTTTTTTAACGGTGAAGATTATCAGATTTTTGAAAGGGCAGAAAAACAATGGTGGCACAAGCGGCATTGATTGCGGCCGGAATCAACTTTGCTTCCGGCTTTTTGAAAGGCAAACAGGAAGAATACGAAGCCAAGGTTCAGGCCAAGCTGGCGCTGAACAACGCGGCGATTTACCGCAAAAACGCGGCAAGGGTGCGGCTGAACGGTTCGTTGAACGAGGATATGATGCGCAGCCAGAAACGGGCGGCAGTGGCATCGGCAGCCGCGGCGGCGGGCGAAGCGGGCATGGGCGAAAGCCCGACGACAACGACGGCGCTGGCAACGACTTCGGCAGCTTTGGAACAGAATATCCTTAACGAGCGTTACCGGGTCGAAAGCGAGGCGGAAAACTATCTTTATCAGGCGCGGCTGGCGGAGGAACAGGCGCGCCAGCACAAAAAAGCTGGTAAAAACAAGTTTATGAACAGCATGCTGGGCGGCTTGACATCGTCGCTTGGCGGGCTTTTCGGGTAGTTTTTAGGGCAGAGCGGAGGAAGACAATGGCAAACAGACAGAAAATTGCCCCGATGGGGCTGGCGGGCGTGATGGCGCAGAGAGGACTGCAAACGACTTTGACGGTTCCGGGAAAACGTTTTGTGGCGGGAAACGGCGGTTTGGAAACGGCGGGGCTTTTGGTTGACGCCGGCAAAAAAATGGCTGAGGAACGCCTGGAAACGGAAAAGCAGCGGCAGGCGATGGAAGCGGCGGCATCACTGAGGGCTTCCCGTCAGGCGATGGAGGCGGCAGAAACGCCAGAGCAGCTGAGGGAAATTGCAACAACGGCGGAGAAAAGCCTGCCGGCGCAGTTTGGCAGCGAAAATTCCGGCAAGGCTTTCTGGCAGGAACACGGCGACAAGATACTTGAAGCAAATCGTGCCGATACGGCAAAAATTGCGGCAATGAAACAGGCGGATTTTGGCCGTAACAGCCTGCGGTCGATGCTGGCGGACAACCAGAACCTTCTGGCGGAAACGGCAGAGCCGGTGCAGGCGGAAAAGCTGCTGGAGATGGGAACCGGCGAAATAGAGCGGACACCGTTCCTTACGCCCGAGGACAAGCAGTTTTACCGCGACGGCTATCTTAAAACCGGAATTCTCAATCTGGCGCTGAATTCTCCGGAGACGGCGGAAGCTGCCGCGGACAGGTATTTTCCCGGCGACAGCGACGGCATTAAGGCGCGGATTGCGGAAACGCGGCGCTTAAACGAAGAAGGGGCTAAACGACAGCAGGAGCGCGAACGGCAGCGTTCTTATCTGGCAGCGTACGGCGACGCCCAGTCATTGTGGCAGAAACGGGAAAGGGGGGAAATTTCTCCGGCGCAATATTATGTGCTTTCCGCCGATACCAATCCCGAAATGCTGTGGGGAGACGGCGAAGACCGCTCTCCGGCACCGCTTGCCGACGCTTACCGGCTGGTGCGGAAAATGAACGAAGGGGAAAGCCTCAGCGCCGAAGAAGTGCGCGATGCGGGAAACAGCCTTATCAGCGCTTACCGGCATAACGAACTCGGTCTGGAAGAAACGGCGGCACTGCAAAACCAGCTGGTGGCGGCGCAGCAGGGCGGAAACGCGTCCGAACTTATTTTTGACAGAGCTGTTGACGAACTGGCGGACAGAGCCTTTATGCGCGATATCCCCGCCGGGGCGGAACAGTATACCCCGTACGGGCGCGAGCTGATGGAACACAAGGCGAAGCTGGCGTTTGACATTTATCAGAACTACTACGGCAGAAAGACGGCGCTGGCCGAAGAATTTACAGCGCAGGGCGGGCAGATGACACCTGCGGCGGCAAAGAAAATCGGCAGGCAGGCGCTGGCGGAAACGGCGGCGGAGCTGAACCTCAAAGAAACACCGGGCGACGCTCCGTCTTTCGGCGAGCTGCGGAGAACCCTGAAGAGCAGCTATTCAGGCAGCGGCGAAAGGCGCATTTGGGAGCGTTTTGCAAAAGAAGCACCTTATGCCGAGGACAAAACGGCGGTTATGCGCCGGATTGCAACGGAAGAACAGAAACGCGAGCTTTCTTATCCGCAGTTTGAAACTTATGACGAGGTAATGCAGGCGGGGCTGGCGCCGGGAGACCGGTTTTATTTCAAGGGGCGGCTTGCCGTGATGAAAGGCTGAAACAATTGACGGCGATGAAAGGATAGGGCAATGGACAACTTGAGGAATTTGGCGATGAAATACGATGCGGACGGGAAGGAAATTTCCGGAATTGCGGACAGCGGGGCAATGATGACGCCGGTATCGGAAGGCAGTGCCACGGGTGAGACGATGATGACGCCAGTGCCGGCGTATGGTGCTGCGGACGGAACGATGATGACGCCAGTGCCGGCGTATGGTGTTGCGGACGGAACGATGATGACGCCGGTATCTGTGGATGGTGCGGGCGTTACGGAGGTGACAATGACATTGCTGCCGGATGGCGGGACTGCAGATATGAACGCAGAAGATACTGCGGCGGAACCGGTTTATACCGGCGTTATGGCGCGCGGCAGGAAACAGGAAGAATTTGAGGAAGGCGGACGGGCGCCGTTTGCTTACCTTGAGGAGGAGCAGAACCTGAATTTTCCGGCTTTTTCAGCGGAAACGGTTGACGAAGATGCGCCGCTGACGAGCTTTCAGATTGCGGGAAAATGGCTGCGACAGGCTGCCGATTTGCGCAACTACTGGGCGTTGCTGGAGAATTTCGGGGCACAGGCTGCAGAGTATAAGTGGGCGTATGACGAAGGGAAGTTCGGCACATTTGAAGCAGGGGCGTTCGGCCGGGAGCTTTTAAAAGCCGGGGCAAGAGGTTTGGGCGCGAATACGTTGCGGACGGCAGGGAATGTCCTGTCGATGTTCGGCGCCAATCTTGAAAGCCAGAATGCCGGTACGGCGGCGGTTACGGCGGGTGCCGGGCTTCTGGTGCCGGAAACGGGGAAAATTTTTAAAAACATCGGCGACAAACTGGGCGAATATGCCGGCAAAATCGAAAATTCGGAATTACTGGCACCGGCAGCGGAAGCTTACAGTGCAGATCCGAACTGGTCGAAACTGGCAAATGTTCTGGGACAGGGATCGTCACAGGTTCTGGCAATGGGAACCATGGCCAAATTTATCGGCTCGGGGCCGACTTACGGTTTGTTTGCCGGGGGCGGCGCCGGAGAAATCTTTAAGGAATCCTACGCCAAGGACGGGGATATTGACACTGCCAATACGCTGGCGCTCATTTCCGGCGGCACAACTTTTGCGATTGACAAGCTTTTCAGCCCGTTACCGAAACAGATAGAAAAAGACGCGCGGATAACCTCCAAAATGATTGCACGTGAAATTGCAGGGGCGCCGCTGCGCGAGGCAGGAACGGAAGTCTTGCAGCAGATGATGGCGGAAAACCTTGTGCGCAAGGTCGGCATTGACGATACGCAGGATTTGTTTGAAGGGCTGATTGAAAGCGCACTGGGGGCAATTGCAGGTTCTTCGGCGCTGATGGCTGCCGACGGAAGCGTTTATTATGCGCGCAAGACATATGAGGATGCCCGGCAGAGAATGCTGCTGCGCGGCGTGACGGCGGAGGAAATCGAGCTTTACAAAAACAATATGATGGAACTGCTAAAGAGCAAACCTGATGCTTTCGGAAAGGTTTTGAACTACGTTCTGGAGCGAAATTTGCAGCGGATGAGCGAAGGGGAAACTATTGCACAGGGCGGTGCCGATGCGGAGAATGTGACGGTGGCGGCAAAGCGGCAAAACAGAAGCCTGGCGCAGGTACGCCAAGATGTCAAGGGGTTTCGCCGTTTGTTTGACGAAGTATACAAACGTTCGCTTAAAGCTACCGGAGACACAGGGAAAGCGAGAATTGCCGCCGGCATGATGCAAGCCAATATGATGGCACTGTACGAGATTGACGGCGGATTTTCTCCGGCTTCCCTTTTTGCGGGGCAGATACCGGAATATAAGCAACTGGTGTATCAGGAGTTTCAGAAACGACTGTCGCCCGAAGCGGCGGTGATGTTTCAGTTCGGCGGGGTCGAAGCCAAATTTGCCGATTTCAAAAAACTGGCGGAGGCATATAAACTGGAACAGCAGGATTACAGCCCGCGGCTTATCTGGTCAAGAACCGGATGGTATCGCGGCGGGGACGGACGGTGGCGTTTTGAAATCAATGATTCCGGCGCTAAGCTGAAAATACACACCGACGTTAAGGCTGACGACCTTCCCAAGCGGTACTGGCAGACGTATATCCGGAAACTGGAGGAAATGGAAGGGCATGATATTCTGGGACTTCGGAAGTATGAAGAGATTCTTTTTCAGGACAGGGCAATTATTAAAGAGCTTTACAATTATCTGTACAGCGATTTTATCGACTTCTTAGACAAGCATTACCAGCGCAATATGGCGGTCGGTCTTAATCGCAGCGGGTATTTTGAGTTTCGGGATCTGGAAGGAGATTTTGAGGCGGAAGTCAAAGCCCAGAGGGCACTTGCCGATTCGAGGCTTTATGCCCTGTCTGACGGATACGGGCTAAAGGAAAAGGAACTGCGCGACAGCCAGATATGGAATCGGATGCCCATCTATCTGAAAGACAAAAGCCTTAAAGAAGTTTTGATTGACCGGGGCGAACTGGTTATTCCCGACGGCGGGGAAAACGGCACGGCGGCTAACCGAAACGGAGAAGCGCAGAGTGCGGAAGACGGCAGCTATACACAAAAAACCTCCCCCAGGCAGTCCCGCGTAAAGTCACGGGTGTCGGATAGGGAGGAAAACGGTACGCCGTTTTTTGATAATATAGAGGCTGCCGGAGAAAATGTCAAGAGCGCATCAGGCGAAGTACTGCTGAATGTCAGTGCCGATAGATATCAGGCGAGAAATGACTCTGATTTTAAGGCGAAAATGGAAAAACTGCTCGTTTCGTATCAGGGGCGGAAAATATATAATCCGTCGCTGGGGAGAGAAGTGGAAATCAAAAATCTTCCGGTTGAGGACAGACATATCTGGAATGGCAGCCGGGAACTTTTAATTCCTTATCTGCCCATGTTGCTGGGAACGGCGGTTTTTAACGTTAAGAAAGCGCCGCACGGTTCGAATTCTGTGACAACGGGAGAAAGAAACTCTTACAAGGCGTATTTTCCGGTGATGATTAACGGCGAGCTGATAAACAGCCGAATGACGGTCAAGGAGGACGACAAGGGGGATTTATTCTGGGACTTGCGGCTGGAAGACGTTTCACGCAAGGAAATCGAGGACGATTTGCGCAAGAGCACAGGAGAGGTTATTTCGTATGACGACTATCTGGCCGAGCAGCGGCGCAAAGCGGAAGAACTGGCGAAAAGCAGGCGTTCCCCGTGGCTCAGGAAGACTGCTTCCAATGACAATTTCCCTGCAGTCGACCGGTTTTATACCAAGGAACAGATGAAGGTTATCCGCTCGACGCTTGAGGAAACGAAGTATCTGGAATTTTTGGAAAAGATATGGAAAGACGATACGAGCGTCGAGAAAAATTTTCAGACGCTGCGGGAGTTTCTGGACGTGCACGAAGCGGCAACGCCGGAACTGTTTGAATATCAGGCGGAAGTGGGGGAGGAATTGCTGGAACGCGTTCTCAAACGGCGCAAAGCGGCGCAGCGGATGGGAATACCCGAAGGGCCGGAACTTTATATGGATTTGAACAAAGAGCTGGCGTACCGTACCTATCTGGCGGCGCAGGGCGATTATCACAAACCGTACCGCAATATGGCGTATCGTCCTGATTTTTATCGGGAAGCGCATACGCCCCGGCTGATGAGCGACCTGTTTTTCAATCAGGAGAAATACCGCTATCTGCTGCCGGCACAGAAGGTGCAGATTGCCGAAATGCTGGACAAAGTTCACCGGATTTACCGCCTGCACCGGGAAACCGAATTTGCACGCAAGGCGGAACAACGCGACATTCGGGCGGCAAACGCCTATATTGCCGAACATTACGAGGGCGGAGACGAAAGCCTGCGCCGGTATTGGGAAGAACGGCAGCTGCTGCTGGAGAGGAAGGAAGTCCGGCTCGGCGACTTGCTGGAACATCAGGAGCTTTACCGCAACTATCCCGATATGGAAGACGTTATGGTCAGGTTTGAGGAGCTGGCAAATGACGAAGGGTATCATTTTTATCATGACAAAACCAGCAATGCCGACGTTTTGGAGATTGATCCGCGGCAGTTCGACTACGCCAATCTGAAAGACCTGCTGCTGAGGGGAGCTGCATTTGCCATTCAGATGCGGGAAGGGTTCGATCCGGCGCTGACGCCGACGCAGCGGCTCAATTTTATGGACCGCCACATCCATATGGCGCGAAAGGAAATTGCCCCGGTGTTTAACAAGGAGCTGACGGCGTTTCTCGGCAAATACCTGCCGGGGGAAAAGCAGCGCGATTATCTGGTTGAGCGGGAGGTTCCCCTGCCGCTGCTGGGACTTTATCGGAGCGAGGCGAAATCCGCGGCCGGACAGCAAGCCGGCGCGGATACGGCTGAAACGGCGGTTTCAGGAGCAAGAGCCGGAGGTGATGCAGTCGGGATAACGGCTTCTGAGGCGAGAGTCGGAGATGATGCAGTCGGAACAACGGCTTCTGAGGCGCGAGCCGACGGGAACAAACCGGAAATCCTGACGTACAGGGAGATTGATTTCGACCGTTTGTACGAAAAACTCAACGAACGCTACGGCAGCGCGCAGCTGGATCCGGACGAGCGGCAAATCGGCGATTTTGCGTATTCAGCTTTGCAAAACCTGCGCGAGGCGATGAATTCGGAAATCCTGACGCGGGCGCGGATGAGTTCGGGATATGCGGTAGCGGCGCCGTTTCCGTGGGGCGGCGTTACATCGCAGGGCAATATCGACGTGCGGGCGATGCTGCGCCGACAGGACTACAGCGACTGGCAGCGGTCGTTTTCGTATTGGGACGAGAAGAACCTGCCGCCTCCGACCGACAGAACGCGCCTGACGTATGCCGATTTGGAGAAAATCGCAAGCAATTTCGACAAAGACATAGCGTTTAAGCCTGATTTTATGCGTTCTGTGCCCGACGACGAAACGGCAGCACCGACGCCGCAAAAAAGGCTGAAGTCGACGCTTGATGTCTTGGCGAAAGGGGCTTTTGACGCGGCGGACAAGACATTGTACCTGTTTGAAACGGCCGATGCGGAAACGATTGTGCATGAAACGTTCCATTATCTGAGCCAGATTTTGAAGAGCCCGGATTTGAACGGCAATATGCTGGCAAAGCGGGCTTATTACCGCCTGATGGACAATTACCGCAAGGAGCTTCTGCACCGCTACGAACCGGTGAACTACAAAGGCGGGTACATGCTTGTCTATAAACGTGGCGAACGGGTCATGCCGGAACTGCCGCGACGGTTTTCTACGCCGGAAGCGGCAATTGAAGCCGGCGTGGAAGAAATGTTCGTGCAGCGTTTTATGGACGCCATCGGCGGCCGGCTGACGGTCGAGCGGGATAGCGAGCAGCTATTGCATAATTTTTACATTGTCTGGCTGGACAAGGTGACGAAACTGCTTGACCTGACTCCTGCAAAAACCGGCAGCGGCGGAAAACAACTGTTTGATGCGGTCGGGAATATGCTGGGCAAGGCCGGGCGGATGCTGAAGGAACGGTATAAACCCGAGAAATAGGCTGAGGCGGGGCGCGGCGGCAGTCAGAAAGCATATCGGCTGAGTGCCGCTGCAGCGCTTTTGAATCTGCCGCGCTTTTGAAACTGCCGCACTTTTGGGGCTGCGGCGTTCCGACGGCGGAATTTTGGGGCGGAAACTTTGCCACAGGAGTTTTGCAACGCTGATTTTCGGCATAAGGAAAAGCTTGCAAATAAACTAAGGCTGTTCTATAATGTCTGAAAATGTTTTTTTACGGAGTAGGGCATTATGGATAATCAGGAAATTTCCCGGTTGAAAGCCAGAGGCAAAGCAGAACTGCTGGCGTTTGTATTGTTTTTGACGCTTTTGGGCGGAGCGGCTGCGGAATACCGCAGAGAAACTGCTCCTTTGGCGACGGCAGCAGTCGTTTTTGAGAGAGGAAAAGCCAGCCGGGCTGCGGAAAGCCGCCGCGAAACAGTACAGCCTGCAGCGGCCGAAGCCGATAAAAAGGCTGAAATTTCCGCAGCCGAAACAACGGTAAGCAGTGCGGAGACAACCGGCTCGAAAGTAACGACAATCGGAACGGAAACAGCTGCAATGGAGGCGAGGGCTCCGGTTTCGGTTTTATCGGCTCCGGCGGCAGAAGAAATTGCAGCAAGAGCGGAGAACGGACAGAATGTTTCCGGCAGCAGCCAGGCAGTTCAGGGGGCGGAGCAGGCGGAAATTTCCGGCGAGGCATTGACCGAATTTTTGGACTTTGTGCAGGAAACAAAAGAAAAAGTTGATGCCGTAAGCAAACCGGAATCGGCGTTGGCAAAAATCAGTCAGCCGGAAACGGCGGCAAAGCCGGCCTCCCGCTCCGAAACGGTTGTTTTTGAGGAAGGGAAGATAGAAATTTATGACAGTGAGAAAGGCGTTGTTGCCGTAGAAGAAACGGCGGGAGGAAATGCCGTTCCGGCAGACAGCGGCGCCAAAGTTTCTTCCAACGGAGAGGCTGCTGGTGCGGCGGAGCAGCGGAGTTCTGCCGGTGCCGGAGAGGCAGCGGGGGCAGCTGAAAATCAGGCTGAGGGGGCTGACAAAGCTGTTTCCGGCGGAGAGACCGCAGGTGCGGAGATGTCGCGGAGTTCTGCCGGAGAAACCACAGGTGCGGCGGAGCAGCGGAGTTCTGCCGGTGCCGGAGAGGCAGCGGGGGCAGCTGAAAATCAGGCTGAGGGGGCTGACAAAGCTGTTTCCGGCGGAGAGACCGCAGGTGCGGAGATGTCGCGGAGTTCTGCCGGAGAAACCACAGGTGCGGCGGAGCAGCGGAGTTCTGCCGGTGCCGGAGAGGCAGCGGGGGCAGCTG
>ERZ857969.3544-NODE-3544-length-15308-cov-4.618829_pt1 | contig 15308 bp, 10 predicted proteins | sample MGYA00519864_ERZ857969 | MGnify/ENA primary metagenome ERZ857969 (study PRJEB31778, sample SAMEA3449382) | human gut metagenome | biome: human gut; feature: human-associated habitat; material: faeces | place: United Kingdom | collected 2010/2012 ... | reverse complement strand
AGCAGCTGACTCTTAATCAGCGTGTCCAGGGTTCGAATCCCTGAGGGGGCACAGACAAGACCCAAGCCAATGGCTTGGGTCTTTTTCGTATTTCGGACATGCGTCCACCCAAAGCCGCGTTACTTCCTCCGTGCGGAGTAAGGTAGTGCGCTGTTGTCCGCCCAGAGCGGAATCGCAATTCATCTCGAATCGCACGAATCGTAAGAATCGTTAGAGAAGAAGCAATAGAGGAAACTGCAGTGGAATACACACTCTTCACCAAGCTTGCCGCGGAATTCGTCGGCACCGCCGTGCTGATGGTCTTCGGCAACGGCGCTGTCGCCAACGCGGAACTGAAAAACACCAAGGGCTACCATGCCGGCTGGCTGAACATCGCCATGGGCTACGGCTTCGGCGTCATGTTCCCGGTCCTGATGTTCGGCGGCGTCTCCGGCGCCCACATCAACCCGGCCATGACCCTCGCGCAGGCCGTCAACGGCATGTTCCCGTGGAACGAGGTCCTGCCGTACATCATCGCCCAGCTGCTCGGCGCAGTGGCGGGCCAGCTCATCGTGTACGTCACCTACCTGCCGCACTACAAGGACACCGACGATGCCGAAGCCATCCTCGGCACCTTCTGCACCACCGACGCGCACAACGACCGCGTGAACTACTTCCTCAACGAGTTCTTCGGCACCTTCATGCTGGTGCTCGGCGCCCTGTGCTGCCTGTCCCTGCCGTGGGGCAAGGCGAACCCGGCCGCCGCATCCATCGTCGTCGGCTTCATCGTGTGGGGCCTCGTGACCTCCATGGGCGGCCCGACCGGCCCTGGTCTGAACCCTGCCCGCGACCTCATGCCGCGCCTCCTGCACGCCATCCTGCCGATTCCGAACAAGGGCGATTCCCGCTGGGGCGAGGCCTGGATTCCGGTCGTGGCCCCGATCGCAGGCGCGATCGTCGGCGCGTTCCTGTTCAAGGTGCTGTTCGCCTGAGCATTACTTTGACGATTGCCGGCATTCGTCTGACATGCTGGTAAGGCCCGTGATTCCCTCCGGAATCGCGGGCCTTACGCATAGGTGGTATGCATGGCGGTCGGCGGCTTCGGCATGTTGACTGAGACTGGTACTGTTGCCGAAGAGAGAAACATCACCATATCGGGAGGCTGGATTGAAGCGGATTCGTCGTATCATACGTGCGCTCGATCCGAAAGCCGACGCCACAATGGGCCAACGGGAACGGCTTGAGGCGTTTCGCATCCGCAGGGCCGCCGTGCTGGTGCTCGTGCTGTTCCTGCTGATCGCATCGATGACGTCCTGCAGCGTGCACGCACTGCTGGTCCGCATGACGCCGAACACGCAGACGACGGCACAAGCCACGCATTCGACGTCGGCCAAGAAGCCAGCCAAGAAAACAGCCAAAACCAATCAGCATAAGACGGCCAAAAAAACTAAACCGGAAACCAAACAATCGCAGGAAGAGCAGGCCGTCGCCAAAGCGGTGAGCGCGCAATCGGCGGCACTGGGCGACGACGAGAAAACCGCGATTCTGAACAAAGCGCAGGAAACCGCGCAAAACAGCGGCAAACCGGTGACGCAATACCATTACTGCATCGCAACCAAAGGAAACGTCGGTTCGGCCGACGAATTCGGCAACGCGGCGTTCCGCATCCTCAACGACGAACACGGATGGCCACGCGCCGGAGCCATATTCGACCAATCCACGGACGGCAACTGCGATTTCAATCTCGTGCTGTCCCAAGCGTCGGAAATGACGTCGTTCTCGCCATCATGCTCGGTGGAATACAGCTGCAGGGTCGACAACAACGTGATCGTCAACGACGACCGTTGGAACGGCGGCACGCAACAATGGCTCGCCGCCGGCGGCAACCTGGCGCGATACCGCACGATGGTGATCAACCATGAGGTCGGACACCGGCTGGGGCACATCGACAACGAAACGACCTGCGCCGGCGAAGGCCAGTTGGCGCCGCTGATGCAGGAGCAATCCATGCATTTGGACGGCTGCAAGGTCAACGAATATCCGCTTGACTCGGAGCTGTGGATCGGCTGAACGTCGACTGCTTCCCGTTATTTTCTGCTGCTTTCTGCTGTTTTCCGGACTGACCGGGTCGTCTCGGCAATTCGGCGAGACCCGGCCAGCCGTTGTCACAAGCCGAAATACGCGTCGAAATCGTCTTGGCTGATACTGCGGTCGGCCGTATCGGCCCGTACCTTACCCCAATCGAACTCCTGCAACGCCTCGACGGCGCTCATCGGCTGCGGACTGGTATGCGCGGAATCGCCCTGCAAACCAAGCAGCCACGCGCAATAGCCGACAACCTGCTCCGCGGTGACGCCATGCGCGCGCAGCGCCCCCATATCCAAAGAGCGCTCGCGTTTGGCGAGCCTGCGGCCGGCCGCGTTGTCGATAAGCGGCAGATGCGCGTACCGTGGGTTTTCGGGGTTATATGGGGTGTATTGCGATTGTGGTGCGTGCTGCGATGGTGCAGAGGCCTGCGTTTTCGCCTTGCGGAATCCCGCCTTGATAAGCGCTTGGCGAATGGCGATTTGCAAGGCGTTCGACCGGAGCAGGTCGCGGCCGCGCACGATGTCGTCGACGCCCATGTCAAGATCGTCCACGACCACCACCAGCTGGTAGGAGAACAGGCCGTCGGCGCGGCGCACGATGGTGTCGCCGACGTCGTGCGCCAGATTGAATTCCTGATGGCCGAACACTGCGTCATCGAATTGGACGGTTGCGTGCGGGTTTGTGTCGGCGGGCATGGCGATGCGTAGCGAATGGCGGTCGCCGTTGGCCAGCCGCCGCCGGACGGTATCCGGATTGCTGGCGATAAGCCGGCGGCACGTGCCGGGATACACCATGAAACGGTCGCCTTCCTGCGGTGCGGAGGCTGCGCGGATGTCGGCGCGCGAGCAGAAGCAAGGGTAAATCAGCGGGGTTGTGCCAGCGATTGCGTTGTTGGCTGCGCTGCCGACTGCGGGGGTGTGGTCGTTGCGCTCGTCAAACGGCGAATCGTATGCGTCGTCAATCGTCAGGTTTTCCAAGCAATGCAGCGCCTCACGGTACAGGTCGTGCCGAGCGGATTGGAACACCGGATCGCCGTCCCAATCCAAGCTAAGCCAATGCAGATCGTCCATCATCAGTTCGGCCGCGCCGGGCACCACGCGCGGTTCGTCGATGTCTTCGATGCGCAGCAGCATGCCGTCGCCGCGGCTGCGCGCGGACAGCCATGCTCCGAGCATCGCATAGATGTTGCCGATGTGCATGCGGCCTGATGGGGTGGGGGCGAAACGACCTGGCACGGGGTTCCTTCCTGTCGTTGGCGGGCGGTTCGGTGTTGCCGATGCAGAGACCGGTTGCGCCGATGCTTGCAACTGTACCTGCATCGGCGGCCGGAACGGCGGGTTTCGTGGGACGCGATTGTGGAATGCGTTGCTGGACGTGCCGTGACGTGCCATGCCGAGGTTGCAGCGTGCTCCGAAAACGTGCCGTCGCTGTGAGATATCTCACAGTGTGAGAAGGATATTTAGCGCATGGTGATACGGGCCGCGCGTTTCGTTTGGGGTGTGCGTAAGGTGGTGTGCGTCATCCGGTATTCTGGGTGGTGATTTCGGCAATTCGGTCTATGCGTTATCGGTATGGCCGGTCAAAAGGGGATTTACAAGGGGCGAATATGACGAAGCGACAGTTCAGCAGAGCGGAAATCGAATACCTGCGTACATTGCCGTCGATCGACGCGGTGACGGACAGCAGAATCACGTATGCGAGGGAATTCCAAATCGACTGCATGAGGCGGTATCTGCAGGGGGAGAAGCCAACTGCGATCTTCATTTCCGCGGGATTGAGCCCATCGGTCATCGGGCACAAGCGCATCGAACGCAATATCGCACGCTGGAAGCGCGACGAGGACATCATGCGCAAGGCGGCCGAAGAGCCGGAACCGCATGATACGGCTGTGGACAGCCACAATGCGATGTCGGAAGTGCCGTTGGGCAAGATTCAATCGCTGGTATGCCAGGTGATGGTGTTGAGCGATCGCGTCGATAAATTGGAGCGTTTGGTGGAGGGGCTGCGCAAGGGGGATAAAATCTGAAAAAAAGTTTTCAGATTTATTGGTTTTTTCCGGCGGTTCGCGCGCATTTATCTGATACATTAAATGCGTAGACGGAGTCTTTGAAGTCCCCCTTCTACTGCCGTCTGGTTTTATAGCCCGCGCGAATTTATGACCGCTTTATCGCTTCACTTCAGGTCATCGCGCGGGCTTCTTTATACGTTGTCGGCGGTTTTCTGGTAACACTGGTATCGAAATATCAGCCGACATGCCGGAAACGGTGGTGCCGGCCGCGGACCGGCGGTCGAATGAACTTGCGAGAGGTGGACGATGACTGCATACATGGATCACAAGAACCTCGCCAACGAGGTGATCGACGATGCGCGCGCACGTGAGATCACGGACGGCGTGCATCGTGTGCTCGACCGCATCGCGGCAGCTGAGGAACAAGCCGGACGCGAAGCCGGCTCCGTGCGCCTGCTGGCCGCCACGAAGACGCGCGACATCGGCGAAATCATGGTTGCGATTGATGCCGGCGTGCGCATGATCGGCGAGAACCGTCCGCAGGAAGTGACGGCGAAGGCCGAAGGGCTGGCACGGCGATGCGCGGAACGCGGGTTTTCGCTGGGCGTCGCAGGCGCCGCGCCGGATGCTGCGGCGGAGCATATTCCATTCCACCTGATCGGCCAGCTGCAAAGCAATAAAATCGGCAAAGTGCTGCCGGTGGTCGACACTATCGAATCGGTCGATTCAATCGATTTGGCAGAAAAAATTTCACGTAGAGCCGTGGCTCGCGGTATTACTGTCGGCGTGCTGCTGGAAGTCAACGAATCCGGCGAGGAATCGAAATCCGGTTGCGATCCGGCGCACGCCATCCGCATCGCGCAGAAAATCGGCACGTTGGACGGCATCGAATTGCAGGGACTGATGACGATCGGCGCGCATGTGCACGACGAAACGGTGATTCGCCGCGGTTTCTCGCACCTGCGCAAGACCCGCGACCTCATCCTCGCATCCGGCGAACCGGGCACGGACCGTTGCCGGGAACTGTCGATGGGCATGACCGGCGACATGGAACTGGCCATCGCCGAAGGTTCCACCATCGTGCGCGTCGGCACTGCGATTTTCGGTGAGCGTGCGTTCATCTGAGCGCTTTCTTTGACTTTTTCTGTTTTTTTAAGGATTTGCGGGGCTCGTCCGCCTGGATTGCATTCGTCTGGCTTACATTCGTCCGGCTTACATTCCTCTGAAAAACGGCTTGTCTGAGCTGTGTTCCGCCGGTAGGTGGGGTGCTGCGCGGTTTGGTGCCATAATTGCCGGTTTCGTGCCTGAAACCGTTGTCTTTCTAGGGGTAAGCCCTCCTATAGGGGGCAAGGGCATTCGTATGGTGGATGTGAACATGGGTGTGTTCGAAGGAGAAACCCATGTTTTGGTCTGCCTCTCGATTGATGAGTAAACCCGTCCGTCTGCTCGCCCGCAGGACGGATTCCTACGTGCATGCGCATACGGTGCTGCGTTCGCCCATGCGGCTGTTCGGTGCCGTGGCGGGCGCCTCGGCTGATTCCTATGATGCCGGTGATGATAACGATGGCATCGGCAATGGCGCCGGAGTCGGATCTGATGCCGGTGCAGCTGCCGACAGTGGTCATGCCGGAACTGTTGCGTTCGCTGGAACGTCTGCTGGAACGTTCGCTGGAACGCCGTCGTTTTACGAGGCGATTGACATTGCCGATGTGGTTCGCGCGCGCAGGCTGCGGCGGATTCGTTTCATATTGGTGCGGTGCGTGTCCGTGCTGCTGATCGTGGGCGCGGTGGTGGTCGCGTCGTTGCCGTTCGCCATGCAGGCGCATTCCACGTGGCGCTTGGCCGAGACATCCGATTCGGCGGCTCGCACGGTTGCCGGATGGCCGTATCCGATGGCGATGGAGGAGTTGGAACGGGCGCGCGCATACAATCGGCGGCTTGCCGTGGAAGGACAGCCGGTATTGGGCGAGGCGGCCGATCCGTTCACTACCAGACCGGCTGGCACTGCCGCAGATGCTGATGTCGCCGACGATTCGGCGCCTTCCGGCGGTTCCGGGCTTTCCGCGGCGGACACGGACGCGAACTATCAGGGCCTGCTGGATTCCGGCGCAGGCATCATGGGCACGGTATTGGTGCCCAAAATCGGCGTGGAACTGCCGATTCGGCATGGTACGTCCGAACCGGTGCTCGCCGTCGGTGCCGGGCATCTGTACGGCACCAGCCTGCCGGTCGGCGGCACTGGCTCGCATACGGTGGTCACTGGGCATCGCGGCCTGGTCAAATCGTTGATGTTCACACGGCTCGACGAACTGCACGACGGCGATTTCATGTACATCAAAGTGATGGACGAGACGCTGGGATACGAAGTGGACCGAATCAGCGTGATCGAACCGGACGACGTCTCACGATTGAAAATCGTGCCCGGCGAAGACCGGCTGACGTTGATGACCTGCACGCCATACGGCATCAACACGCATCGGCTGCTAGTCTCCGGGCATCGCGTCGCAATACCGCTGCCCGCGCCAGATCCGGCCGACGTGCGCGACGAACGTGCGACCGAACTGGGCGCGCTCGCCATGACCATCGTTTGCACGATGGGCGGCATGCTGTTGTGCTGCATGGTCGTGCGGTCGATGCGGCCCCGACACCGAATCATGCGGCACGCTTCCGCCTGGCCGCGTAAAGGATAAGGGGGAAGGCCGCGATTTTCGCGGGTCCGCACGTTCCCCGAACCCATCAATGGAGGGGACGGGTTTCAAAACGTTCATCCATAAGGTTCAAGGCATGGAGGCGCATAGGCAATTCGCCGCAGCGCCATGAGAGATGGACATGTCATGAAGTGGATGAAGGACCCGCTTGCCGGCTTCATAAGCCGGTGTGGCGCGCGGATGGGAAAATTCACCGCATTGCTTGTCACGATTGCGATGCTGGCCGGCACCACGGGAGCCGGCGCGACCGCGTTCGCCGACGAAACGGTGACGGATGGCGGCAACGTGGCCGCCGAATCCGCAGCGAGCCAGCCGGAATCGACACAACAATCCGATGCTGAAAACGCAGTCGGATCGGACGTTGCCGACATTGCCGGGCAAGATGTTGCCGGACAGTCCGCAACGGACGATGACGACGCACAATGCCTTACGGACGACGGCGAATCGCAGCAGCCATCGAACGAACAAGCGCAATCGCAACTGCAGTCGCAATCGCAACCGGAACAACCGTCGGAGACGATGCCGGAACAGCGGCAGCCGTGCGATAAGACGGAACAGCCGAATGAGCAGAAGGAGCAGGAACGGCAGGCGGTTAGGCAGCCGACGGCTGAGAACGCTGACGTACCTGCAAATGGTGCTGCACCGGCTCAAGACGGCGATCGAAACGACCATGCCGGCGAAAATCGCACGGATGCTGTGGCGAATGGCGATGCGGGCGCGACAGCCGATGACGGCAAAACCGGCGATGCGGACGATGCTGACAACGATGGCAACACTGCTGAAGATGCCGACGATGCCGACAAGAACGGTAAGAATGACGCCGACAAGGATGCCGCGTCGGCTCAAAACGGCAACGATAACGACAAGAATGATGCTGCCAAAGACGATGCCGACGCCGACGAACACATCATGCGCGATCGCTTCACCTTCAATCGCAAAACCGTGATGCGTGCCGCGCGTAACGTCGCCGTGCCGCAGCCGGACCACACGAAAAGCATCACATACAACGGCGGCGGCAAATACACGCTGAACCTCAACGTGGTGGGCAAGGATACCCGCGAAAGCCATGAGACCACGGAGAAAATCGAAGTGGTGCTCGTACTGGACACGTCCGGATCGATGAACTACTGCATGGACGGAAGCCAAAGAGGATGCAACAAATCGAATCCGAAGCGGTTGACGGCGCTGAAAGAAGCGGCGACCAGCTTCATCGACGCCACCGAGACCACCAACGACACCATCCAGGACGAAAACAGCAAAGTGCGAATCGCCATCGCTCAATTCGGGCAGACATCCGGCGTGGTGAGTTCCCTGACCAGCGATACCGCCGCTCTGAAATCATCGGTGAGCAGGCTGTCCGCCAATGGCGCGACCCCTGCGGACAAAGGCATGGCCGCCGCGCAGACGGCATTGCTGCGGGCAAGGCCAGGCGCGAAGAAAGTCGTCATTTTCTTCGCGGACGGTGTGCCGACCACGCAAAACACTTTTAGCACGAGAGTCGCCAATGACGCCGTGACAACCGCGCTCGCCATGAAATCGGCCGGCACGCTCATCTACAGCATCGGCATCTTCGAAGGCGCCAATCCGGAGCAGCAATCGTTCGGTAACAGGGAGAACGACCAAGCCAACCAGTTCATGCACGCCGTGTCCAGCAACTATCCGAACGCCACCGCGTACAACAAAACCAATTGGGGTACGGGCAGCAACCTCGGCTACTACAAGGCCACCAACAGCGCTGACGACCTGACGAAGATCTTCGACGACATCCAGAAGGAGATCACCACGGGAAGCGCCTACAGCGGCGTCTCGATCGTCGACGAGCTGTCCGAATACGCGCAGGTCGATGGCGTTGTCTGGAACATGGCCAGCATGCGGAACTTCGGCGGAGCGACCTACTACCGGGTGACCGGCGGCGTGACGCTCAACGTGACGAATCTGTCTTCGGGGGCTACGCCTCCAGTGCTGGAACGTGATTACACATTGTGGTACAGCGACGCCGGCAACGGCAAGATCCGCGTCGAATTCGCCGGCGATTACCAGCTGCTGCACAACGCGACCTACACGCTCTCGTACGGCATCGTGCCAACCGACAGCGCCTACGCGCGGGTCAATATGGTCGACGGCGGCATCAACTACGACGCGACCGGCGACGCGGGCACCGGCACGACCTCCGCAGGAAAGCCGGGCTTCCGATCGAACGCGTCGGCGCAGGTCTGCTACACCTTCGACAAGCAGTCCGCCTGCGCGGCCTACCAGCATCCCGTATTGCAGGTGCCGTCCGCCAACGTGGTCGTGACGAAACATTGGGAAGGCGGAATGCCGGCGAGCGGAGCCACATTGCGCATCGATTTCATGCAGGGCGGCGCATCGAAGCTGGGCAAAGACCTTTCCGAAGATGACGAGCTGCCTACCGGCGAATGGCAGTACACATTCCGTGGCGTGATGGCGGGCGACTACACCGTCACGGAAGGCAACATCGCCGGCTATCACGCGAAAGGCAACGTCACCTCAGTGCCGATCAGCATCACCAGAGCCGACATGTGGAGCGCGTTCGACAAGGGACAGACCGCCACCTACGAAGCCTCGTTCACCAACGTGAAAGAGACGGTGGCCGTGCTGCCGCTGTCCGGCGCATCGGAAGGACGGACCTGGCTGGCCGTGGCCGGCGTCACGGCACTGGTGCTGCTGCTTGCGGGCATCGTCGGACTGGCTTTGATCGGGCGCGGACGGCCGTGACGGAACTGCCGGACGGCAATCGCAATTCTCTGATCGCAATCCGGCAATCGCAATTTTTCAATCACAACTAAAGAGCAACACAACTTACGAAACTTCCCATAAAACCAACCAATCGGCTGCGGTAACAAGGCCGACCAAACCAAGGAAGAGAGGTCTCTCATCATGAAGACGAGAAGGCTTTGTGCAGTAATCGCCGCGGCGGCAACGTTGCTGGGCGGTATGGCGTTCGGCACGGCCGGAGCGTACGCGGCCGGCAGCGCATCGATCGAAGTGCGGCATTCGCAGAAGGGGCACACCTACTCCGCGTACAAGTTCGCCTCGCTGACGGTGGACGGCGACGCCGTGCAGGTCGACACCGACGCCGATTGGGTGACTGCTGTGACCGACGCGGTGGCCGCCGCCAACAACAACATGGACCCCGTTGTCAGCATGCCCTCCGAATATGACAGCAATCCGGCCGCGTTCGCCGCAACCAAGACCGGCGATAACGACGCCGCCTGGTTCCGCACATTCGCGGCCTCGTTGGCGGTTGGCGATGGCGTCGTTGCCGACAAAACCGTTGCAGGCAACGGCGGTACGGCTGCCATCGGTTCGCTTGAAGAAGGCTGGTATCTCATCACCGATGTGGACAAGGACGGCGGTCGGGGAACCAATGCCATCGTCGCCACCACGCTGAACGGCGTGGCCGCCACATTCAAAGTGAAGGGCGATCCGGCAACCGGCCAGGGCAAGATCAACGCTGTCGGCATGTTTGTGGCCAAGAACGAGAATGAGCCCGACCAGCCGGGCAAGACGGCCGATACGATTACCACCACTGAAGGCGTGAGCATTGGGCAGACCGTCGCCTACACCATCACGCTGGATATTCCGAACGCGGCCGAAGGCTACGACAAGTATCCGTACTTCGTGAAGGACGTGGCATCCAAGGGCCTGACGGTCAACAAGGACTTCAAGGCCGTTGTTCGAGCCGCGGATGGCACGGAAACGAATATGCCGTTCGCCTACGTGACCGTTCCGACCGTTGGAGCCGACGGCAAGACCACCACCGTGCTGGAATTCGACTTGGCCAACAAGAGCGGCCAGCTGGTCATCACCTACACCGCCGTGGTCAACAAGGACATCATCGACATGGGCAACAAGGTTACCAACAAGGCGGCCGTGTCCCGTGACACCGAGGTGTGGAATACGCCGGTCGAATTCGACTCCTATACCGGGGGCTTCTCCTTCCACAAGTACGGTGTCGGAAGCGATGCCAATGGTCTCGCAGGAGCGAAGTTCCACGTGTTCGAGGGAACCGAGGTTTCGCAGACCCCGCTCAAGTTCATCAAGATTGTGGATGGCGAATACCGCCTTGCCGAGGCGAACGAGAAGAATACTACCGAGAACGTGGTCTCCACCACCGGCAATGTGAGGATCATGGGCTTGAAGTCCGGCAAGTACACGCTGAAGGAAACCGGATTCGCGGACGGCTACGCGAAGAACTTCGTGCCGACCTTCACCGTCGAACTGACCGTGAATCAGGAGAACGGCGAATCGACCTTCAAGCTGGTCGGCGCCAACAACTTTGGTCTGGCAAGCGAGGTCGACAAGGCAATCCAGGTCAAGAACGTGAAGAACGTCACGCAGCTGCCGCTCACCGGCGCAATGGGCACCGCGTTGTTCACCATCGCGGCCCTGGTAATGGCCGGAGCCGGACTGGCGCTCGTGCTGCGCTTCCGCGAATCCGATACGCCGATGGCGGTCTGAGCGGGCCAGCAGACAGGCAACGGGGCTTGTTCGGGCGGGTGAGTCGTTGAGCGATCAACGGTTCACCCGCTTTTGTTGTGACGAATACGGGTGATTTAGGGTTTAGTACCGCCTGAAATGGTTGGAAAAACGCCATTCGTACCGGTATGATGGAACACGAAGCGAACAACGGATCGGATTGCTGCCTTGCATCGCAAACACGTATCGCAAGCGCGCATCGCAAACCGAATCGCAAGCCGAACAGGGGAATGGCATGACGGAGGCCATTCGACTGCCGTGCGGTGGAAGGGAGCCGCCGCACGCCAAGCCGAAAGGGAACATCATGTGCAACGGTGGGGGAGCGTTCAGTCCGGAAGAAGTCGAATATCTGCGCTCGCTGCCGGTGGTGGCCGAAGCGACGTCGCGACGCATCACCTACACGGAATCGTTCAAACACAACTGCATGCGCCGGTACCATGCGGGCGAATCGCCGGTCGAACTGTTCCGCGAAGCCGGACTCGACCCATCGCTGATCGGCTATAAGCGCATCGAACGTTGTTTCGCGCGCTGGCGCAAGATTGCCTGCCGTATGGGCACGGACCGGCTGGTATCGGTTGATGGGAATGGTGGAGTGGTGCCATCGGCGTCGGCGGGTGTGGTTCCGTCGGCGGACTCGGCGGAGGTTGCTCGATCTGCGGTATCGCAGCCGGTGCAGCCAACGCAACCGGCGGAAACGCAAAGCAATGCGACGCTGCCCGCGCCGCGCAACGCAGCCGAGGTCCCGATTCTGTCGGGAGGTGACGTGCGCGACCTGCTCATCGCCCAGCAGGTGCGCCGCATCGACGAGCTGGAACGCGAGGTGGCGGCGTTGCGGGCGGAACTGCATCGCAAATAATCGCAAAAATCGTAAAAAATGCGAGCAATCGGCATCGTCCGCAAAGCGACGCATGTCGAGAACGGCGGGCGTGGCGAGCGGGTAGACTTGCGGGTATGAGAATCGCACGTTTTACGCATAATGATGTACCGCAGTACGCCTTCGTTCAGACCGACAAGAACGACGGCAAGGACTATCTCGTGGCCTTGAACGGCTATCCGCTGTCCGGCCAGGCCGTCGAGCCGACCGGCGAGCGCTATCCGGTGGATGGTGACGGCATTCGTCTGCTGGCTCCGGTGATTCCGTCGAAGGTGTACGGTTTGGCGAAGAATTATGAGGCGCATGCGCGGTTCATGCATGAGGCCGGTCATTCCGATATCAAGCATGCGCCGGAGGATATGGTGATTTTCACCAAGCCGAGCACGTCGGTGATTGGTCCGGATGATCCGATTGTGATTCCGCTGTGTTCGAATGATATGAATTTCGAGCCGGAGTTGGCTGTGGTGATGGGTCGTATCGCCAAGAATGTGCCGGTGGAGCAGGCCATGGATTATGTGCTGGGTTTCACGTGCGTGAATGATGTGACGTTGCGTGATCTGCAGGGTCTTGATCCGACGTGGACGCGTGCGAAGGGTTTTGATACGGCGTGCCCGTTGGGTCCGTGGATTGTGACGCGTGACGATGTGGATTGGAAGGATGCGAAGATTTCCTTCACGCTCAACGGTGAGGATGTGCCGATGGCGTCGGGTACCACGGCGAATCTGATTCACGGCATTCCTGAGCAGATTGCGGCGATTACGAGTTTCACCACGCTGCTGCCGGGCGATGTGATTATGACGGGTACGCCGAACGCGTCGGGTCATCTGGATCCGGGTGACGAGGCGATCGTGCACGTCGAGGGCATCGGCGATCTGCGCAACGTGGTGGTGCGCGGCTGATTTTCGGCTTGCTGGCGGACTTTGGATTAGGCGGGTTTGCAACGTTTCGTGATTTCGTTACGTTGCTGCCCGCCTTTTTCGTATGTATTGCGATTGCCGGTGAGCGCTGGTGATTGTCGGTGACTGCCGTCCTGTGTCGAAAGACGGTTTTGAGAAACGCAAAAAGTTGAGTCTGTGGGACTCAAGTTTTGGGAATATAATGGCGATGAAGTCGGTTGAGCATATCAGACAACGACATATGCGTCCGAACGCCGGCCCGGTAGCGAAGGCCGGGCGGCCGGGCGCGAACCATGGAGGATGATATGGAACAGAAGTTCACGCAGATGGCGCAGGAAGCGCTTTCGGACGCCGTTCAGAACGCGGCGGCGCTGGGCAATCCGCAGGTAGACACCCTGCACCTGCTGGACGCGATGCTGCGTCAGGAAAACAGCATGGCCCGCGCGCTCATCGAAGCGGCAGGCGGCAACGCGCAAAACGTGAGCGCCGAAGTGCATCAGGCGATGCAATCGCTGCCGAGCGCCAGCGGATCGACCACAACGCAGCCGGACGTCAGCAGGCAGCTGTCGGCGGTGCTATCGCAAGCCGAAAAAGAAATGCAACGGAGGGGAGACGAGTACGTCACCGTCGACCTCATGCTGGTCGCAATCGCGGCCGCGAAACCTAATCAAAGCGCGGACATCTTGGAAAAGAACGGTCTTACCGCGGATAAGCTGCGTAACGCCCTGACCGCCGCGCGCGGCAGCGACCGCAAGGTGACCAGCGCCGACGCGGAAGGCTCGTATAAAGCTTTGGAGAAGTACTCCACCGATTTGACGGCCGCCGCGAAGGAAGGCAAGCTCGACCCGGTGATCGGCCGTGACCAGGAAATCCGCCGCGTCATCCAGATCCTGTCCCGCCGTACCAAGAACAATCCTGTGCTGATCGGCGAGCCTGGCGTCGGCAAAACCGCCGTCGTCGAAGGCCTGGCGCAGCGCATCGTCGCCGGCGACGTGCCGACCACCCTGCAGAACAAGAAGCTTATCTCGCTTGACCTGGGCTCCATGGTGGCTGGTTCCAAGTACCGTGGCGAATTCGAGGAACGTCTGAAGAGCGTGCTTGAGGAGATCAAGAAGGCCGACGGGCAGATCATCACCTTCATCGACGAGATCCACACCATCGTCGGCGCGGGCGCGGCCGAAGGCTCCATGGACGCGGGCAATATGCTCAAGCCCATGCTGGCCCGTGGCGAACTGCGCCTGATCGGCGCCACCACACTGGACGAATACCGTGAGAACATCGAAAAGGATCCGGCGCTCGAACGTCGTTTCCAGCAGGTGTTCGTCGGCGAGCCGAGCGTGGAGGACACCGTCGCCATCCTGCGCGGCATCGCGCCGAAGTATGAGGCCCACCACAAGGTGACCATCGGCGACGACGCGCTGGTCGCGGCGGCAACCCTGTCGAACCGCTACATTTCCGGACGCCAGCTGCCGGACAAGGCCATCGATCTGGTGGATGAGGCCGCAGCGCACCTGCGCATGGAACTCGACTCCTCGCCTGAGGAAATCGACGAACTGCGCCGCCAGGTGGACCGTCTCAAGATGGAGAAGTCGTACCTGCTGGGCAATCCGAAGAACGACAAGGCCGCGGAAAAGGCCGAAGCGGAACTGGACGACAGCGCCAAGGACCGTCTCGCCGATTTGAACCAGGAAATCGCCGACAAAAGCGAAAAGCTCAACGGGCTGAAAGCGCGTTGGGACGCCGAAAAGAACGGCCACAACCGTATCGGCGACCTGCGCAAGAAGCTCGACGAGCTGCGTACGCAAGCCGAAAAGTACGAGCGCGAAGGCGACCTGGCGAAATCGTCAGCCATCAACTACGGCGAAATCCCGGCCATCCAGAAGGAAATCGCCCAAGCCGAGAAGAACGAGGCGGAATCGGGCGGAGCCGACAATGCCAACGCCGACGTGCCGATGGTCCCCGACCGCGTCGACGCCGACTCCATCGCCGAAATCGTCTCCGACTGGACCGGCATCCCCGTGGGCCGTCTTATGCAGGGCGAAAACGAGAAGCTCCTGCACATGGAGGAGTACCTCGGCAAGCGCGTGATCGGCCAGAAGGAAGCCATCCAAGCGGTTTCCGACGCCGTGCGTCGCTCGCGTGCCGGCATCTCCGACCCGAACCGTCCGACCGGATCGTTCCTGTTCCTCGGCCCCACCGGCGTGGGCAAGACCGAACTGGCCAAGGCGCTCGCCGACTTCCTATTCGATGACGAG
>ERZ857969.3543-NODE-3543-length-15316-cov-3.940371_pt1 | contig 15316 bp, 16 predicted proteins | sample MGYA00519864_ERZ857969 | MGnify/ENA primary metagenome ERZ857969 (study PRJEB31778, sample SAMEA3449382) | human gut metagenome | biome: human gut; feature: human-associated habitat; material: faeces | place: United Kingdom | collected 2010/2012 ... | reverse complement strand
AACAACGAGGAGTCTTTTCATGAGTATTATGATGAAATTGAAATCTGTCTCGAATCCGCAGAAAAGCACTTCAAGTCCGCCCATCAAGTCAGAAATCGATCCATGGTTGACCGGTCGGATTTAGTTATTTTCTGCATAGAACACAATTCTGGCGGAGCTTATCAGACCATGCAATATGCAAAAAAGGCAGATGCAAAGATTATGAATCTGACAGATGTACCTCGTTGACTTCGCTTTATTTTTCTCGGAAAGGAAGAACATGAATAAAAAGAAACGAATAGCTATTCTTTTTGCCGTCATTCTTGTTGTGGCAGTTGGAATCATAATTGCGGTGACTTCACATCAGAAAAAGGAAATGGACTTCGATGAATTTGCTGACCGTTTTGAAAAAAGCGCTGAAGAAGTTCTTGGAGAAGATGTAAAGAAAGTCACCAAAACAGAACTCGCAGCAACGCTTACTTACGGAGATCAGACCGATAAAGACCGAACCATCTACTACCGCATTTTGAAAACGACATTTTATGATGGCGATCCAGCTGAGATCACCGGCTTGCACACAGAAGCTCTTGGGGTGCTTTTCCCGGTCGATAGCATGGACAGTTGCGAAGAAATGATGATTAAGGATTGGTATGGTGCCCTCTACAAAAAAGATGACAAGGCGTTCCTCTGCTGGACATATTCTCCCGAAATCACCTATGTTCTGGAGTATGAGCCAAGCAAAATTGACGACTCTGAAATTATTAAAATGGCTGAAAGCGCTGAGGTCGAAAAATAAAAAAGTAGCCACGATCCGCACCCTTTGGGGGAGTGCAGACCGTGGCTTTTTGCTTTAACGGAAGTTCTTCTTTTCCTCTTTCTCTTTCTCTTTTTCCTGCTCTTTCTGCCTGTCGATATTCAAAATCGTTTCAACCGTCCGTTTGGCAATCAGCAGTTCTTCTTTCTCTTTTCTGATCTGACGGTACTCAGCGTAGTCCTGCTTTTTCTGGACTGCCAGCTGATGAAACTCCTCAGACAAGTATACTCGTATGACGAAGACTGTGAAATACCACATCCGGCAGTCCTTCCCTTATTCTGTAGCTTTATTCATTGTTAATGGCTTGCCTGCTGATATTGCTTTCTATGCCAGACAGTTCTGCTCGTGTACGCCAGTACATAAGTACGTATTGGCTATGCGTGCCAGCTTTTGACGGTGCAACAGCTTCTTGAAACTGTCATAGCAGAAGCGGTAATACAGAAAAGCGACAAGTACACATATACCCGTCGCTATCAGTATGGTTATGAAGTTGTAAGGGAAAAGCGTCAAGCCGTTCTTCAATAAGCTGAAATGCTCCCAATCGGTACGCATGAGCTGTCCCATGTTCAAAAGCAGTAGTACCGCTAAGAACAGAAACAGAAGCGTACCTGCACAGAAGCGGTAAACAAGTGTCTTGTCGCTGGCTCTGATACGGTGTCCTCTATTTAACATCATTCTCATAAATCAATCACTCCTTTCTGGGTATGGAAAAAGCGGTCAATCATAATGACTAACCGCTTAATGAACATAAATTTATTTTGCTCGCTTTTTTAGAATAGCATAACTTGCAACTAAAACCACGAAGAATAGTAATATGAAAGTTAAAGTATGAAATATTCCATTTGGATAAGGTGCTACCCAGCCTTGTTTGAAAACAAGGATAGAAATATATCCCGTAATCATAGAAATAGGCATAAAAGTAATCCCAATTATATTAAACCAACTTACATAAAATGTTGCTTTTTCTTCTGATAATATTCTTGCAATAAAATACCCAACAATTCCTACCGCTTGAATAATCATTGAACCTGCAACAGCTTCCATTGTTTGTAATTCATACCACCCACCAAAAGCACAGAGTAACCCAATAGCAACAAAAGCTGTTGATGAGATATAAAGTATTTTGCTTGCAATCTCTTTACTTTTTTGTTCCTTATCAGTAACTGGCTCAATGCCTTTTAGAATGTAATCAGTAGTTACTCCAAAAAAGTCGCTCATTATAATTACTTTTTCTAAATCTGGTGTACTTTGCTCACTTTCCCATTTAGAAACAGCTTGTCTTGAAACACCAACCTTATCAGCAAGTTCCTCTTGTGATATTCCTTTTGTTTTTCTTAAATATTGTATTCTGTCTGACATATTCATTTTCAGCACTCCTTTCTTCATGGTTATTGTAGCAATATTGGCAGTTGCACAGCCACCATTTAGGAATGGAAATATGTCAACTGACAGTTGCAATCGTGTTTTTTTGCAAAATATTCAAATATTCTTGACTATAAATCGTACTTTTAACATATTCACATTATAACAATTTCATATAATCGCTACAATGAAAATCTAGTTTACCAGCTTACTTTTTCTGCTGTCCCTGCGGAGCATTGTTCTGTGGATTGCCAGCTTGACCGCCTTTGTTCTTCAAAACAATATCATCTGCCTTGATGTACCAATCAATCGTAGTCCCTCTAAAGTTGGCATTTGCCACCGTATCAGCTACGGGATTGACAAGCTCGACTTCTGCATTGTAAGGAAAATCCTTTACGGGAACATCAGCAGAGATTGATACTTGTATCATGCGTTCCTGCACGCTACATTTCAAATCATAGGTACGACGCTTGATTTCCTCGCTTGTCGTCCCGTCCTCATTCTCTACACGCACCTCATGTCGAAGTGCAGAGAATTTCAATACTCCAAAAGTTTTCTCGTTATCTAATACAATTCCATTTGCTAATCTCATAATCGAATACCCCCCCTTATTTACTTTCTGCTGGTAACATATCATCAGCCATTAAAATGTAGTTTGTAAATCCACGTCCCTTGACGTTGTAGCCCTCTGCGGTAATCTTTGGATTGATAAGTTTGACACGCTGTTCTGGTTTAAAGTTTTTCTCGCCAGCCTTTGCAGGAAGCACAACGATAATATCGTCGGCTCTTTGAATATCCGAATACAAGTTGTAGCTTCTTGATACGGGAGTGTAGCGTCCGTTGATACGTTGCTGTTCTACTTTATTTTCCCCAGCAAATTCCAAGTTTCCAAAAGTCTGTGCCACGTTCGGCACGATATATTTTAATTCCATAGTGTTTTACCTCGTTTCTTTCCTTGAATTTGATTGTTGTTTATTCTGGCAGTTAATGAGATACCAGCAATCCCCCAGATAGTAAAGGGTAAATAAATGCTAACGCACCCTTGACTATCCGTGTTCTTGCAGGTTGTCGGTAGACAAGCCAGAATAAGATATAGTCTGCCTATCTAAGCTACGGCGGAGAACGTGATTTTTCTTTCTTCATATCGTTACCGCCTTATGATTTTTTCATCTTACGGCGTTTGAAGAAGTATGTACCAGCTAAACCGCCAGCAGAAACAAACATCATAATCGCAAAGGCAAGGATATTTGTATTGTCGCCCGTTTTGGGACTGTCTGTTTTTGTTGGTGTATCTGGTGTGACTGGCTTCTCTGGTTCTTCTGGGGTAGGCGTTTCTGGTACTTCTTTAATAGTAACCGTCTGTCCGTCGTCCTCAATGTCCTTATGTTCAGTAACTTTGATAGGTTTATCTGGATTACTTAAATCGTATAATTCCTCAAAAGTTACAAGTTGTTTACCGCCAAGAGTGGAAGCGTCAAAAGTAAACTCGATTTTCACTTCCATAGTTTCGCTGTCAGCCGTAAAGATGTAATCATTCTCAACACGTTTATCATTGATGATTAGCTCGGCATTTTCTTCTTTTAACATCTGCCAGCCCACAAGCTGATACTTCGTGCCGACTTCTAAGCCCTCTAACTTGACCGTATCAACGATAGTTACATCTTTTCCAGCTTCAATCTCTTTTTTGCCGTCTTTGTCCGTAGCCGTCGTATGAATTTTGATGATACGCTCTGTGATAAGCACCGTCTGTCTGTCGTCCTCAATGTCCTTGTGTTTGCGTACTGCTTCACATATTCAATAGATAACGCAACGTCGGCTATCTGGTCGGCACTCATACGTGAACTAGCGTCAGCTCTGGTCTTATATCCATTTTTAAAATCGGTGTTGATGTCAATACAATAAGCGTCCTCGCCCTCAACTTTCATGTGTCCCTCATTGAATGTAGAACCAATCGAACCGTCATTCATTACTTTTCAACGATACCGACACGCTCATCACTTTCCGTCCAATACTGTGTATCAGACGCATAAACTGCCGTACTCGGTAAAGCAGTAACGGCAGTCTCAAAGGCAAGGAAGCCCGTACACAATCGTTTTAATATCTTTTTCATAATTCTAAATGCTCCTTTCATTTTGTTTTTGGGTAAAAAAATAGACGCTCAATTTTGAACGTCTTTTAACAAAAAAAGAATACCGTTTTATAGGTATTCTCTAATCTATATGTTATTCAATTTTATTGTAAAGATTGTAAAAAGTCGTTTGTTGCTGTTATGCGACTTTTAGTTGGTGTCCCAATGTTACATTACCTTCTCTAAACGGATGGATCATATTAATCTCACCCAGATAATAGGCTAGTCTCTCGCTCATTTCTTCCTTATCGGTTATGTCAGCTAAGAAATTTTCCTTTTTCAGCTTACAATACAAATCATCAAACTGGCTTTCGATAAACTGCACCAAACAGAAAACGGTTCCTTTGGAAATATCAACCGTTCTCGTCTTGCCCGCCCAAGAATATACATCACTGAATAAATGCTTATGTATAGAGCAAAGATGCTTAAAAGAGAAATCCCCGGTAACGCCTTGACCTACAAGTTCTGCCTGACGTACTGCCGAATAGTCTCTTTCAGCCTCGTGCAATGTATCTAAATCTTTTATATCCAGTTTATTCTTTAATACATTTGTGCCCGGATAACAGTACTTAGCATCCTGTTCATCATCATAGAAATAATCATACTCTTGATCCTTCAACCTGCTTCTTGGATACTCTGTATTTCTTATTTAATTCTGAAATTGCATCTGCCGCAGAAACCTTCTTGACCAAGACATTTCTTACTCTTTGACGACATTCTGCATCAAATGGCATGCCTTCCATTTTGAAACTGGATTCAATACTGCTTACTCTTCTATCAACTGTCATACGCGTATCCTTTCTCCTTTCCCTTTCGCAGAAAGGTATTTGTTCTTCTATAGTATACCACAAAACGCTACATCTATACTAGAAATTTCCGTATTATGAAGAGCGAACGTATAACCTTCTCCGATATCATTATCATTTCATAGTTACCATTCATTACATTTCAGGTGCTTACCACGCAGACTTACCACTTTTCTTACCACTTTATACCACTGTGATACGATATTTTGCGATATTTTACGAGGTTTGCAAGCTAATCACCAAACACCTTCCAACCCTTGTAAATCAAGCATTTCCGCCACTTTCAGCCGCTTACTTTTCATCACGAACGCTTAGCGTTCGTCTACCACCTGGAAGATAAAAAACTTCAGATAATAGCTCTCTGGCACATTCGCCGAATTTGCCCAGAGAATCGGATGATCCGGTGCCTGCATTCTGAATTCTACCTGCCGGAGTCTCCTGTGCGTCGCCTTTGCTGCTTCTTTCACGGTCTTCTCCAAAAGCTCCTGTGTCATAAAGTGTGAACACGAACAGGTGGCAAGATAGCCGCCGTCCTTCACAAGCTTTAGGCCTTTCATGTTAATCTCACGGTAACCTTTAATTGCATTTTTCGTCGCCTGACGCGACTTCGTGAATGCCGGCGGATCAAGAATCACGACGTCGTACTGCTCGCCGCTCTGTGCCAGCTTCGGCAGTTCATCCAGCACATTGGCACAGCGGAACTGCACCGTGTCCTCCAGTCCGTTCCGGCGCGCATTCTCCCGCGCCTGCTCCACGGCATACCCGGAAATATCAAGACCCGTGACTTCTGCGGCGCCCGCAATTCCTGCATTTAAGGCAAACGTCCCCATGTGAGTAAAACAGTCCAGAACCTTTTTCCCTTTACAGATCCGCTGCATGGCAAGGCGGTTGTACTTCTGATCCAGGAAAAATCCGGTCTTCTGTCCGTTCACGATGTCCACCATATAATGAACGCCATTCTCCACAATCTCCACGTTCGTGTCAAACTCTGCTCCGATAAATCCCTTTACCTTCGGCAAGCCTTCCTTCGTGCGCTCGTTCGCATCGCTTCTCTCGTAAACGCCACGAATGCAGATCCCGTCCTGCGCAAGTGTCTCCTTTAAAAGTTCCACGATCGTCTCCTTGAACTGCTCCATTCCAAGCGCCAGACACTCCACGACCAGAACGTCCTCATATTTATCTACAACCAGCCCCGGCAGGAAATCCGCCTCCCCGAAAATCACACGGCAGGAGGAGGTGTCCACCGTCGTCTTGCGGTAATCCCACGCATTCTGCACGCGCATCTGCAAAAATGCACGGTCGATCTCCTGATCGATCTTTCTCGTCAGCATCCGGACACGGATCTTGGAATTGACGTTGATAAAACCTCTTCCCATCGGATAACCGTCAAAATCGTGTACCAGCACCACTTCGCCGTTCTCAAATGTTCCGGTCACCGTGTCGATCTCATTGTCAAACACCCACATTCCTCCGGCTTTGATGGTTCTTCCCTCACCTTTTTTTAATGTAACAATCGCGCTCATAGGTTCCTCCTTTTTTATTCTGTCTTTTCCGGTCGGTTTACAATATAAATTCCCATACATACCAGCACCAGCGCCGCCACCGACATCACACTTAAGCTGCCCGTCTCACCGAGCAGAACTGCGGACAGGATCACACCACACACCGGGTTCATAAACCCGAAGACTGCAACCTTTCCCGGGCTGCCACACAACGATGGTCTTCTGCATAAATTGTTCTTTTTGTCTCATTTATCTGTATACTCCGTTTCCATCTGTCCTTCCGTCCGCCCTGCAGACATAACCACCGCTCATTTTAGCACAGAACCTTCCATCTTGCCACGACAATTTATTTTCCTGTTTGCCTGCCATCCCCCGCTGCGTTATACTTAAGATAGAAGTTATCACGCACGGGGCAGCGGCATGTCACTGCCTCCCACAAAGGAGAAACTATGGCAACTATCAGTTTATGTATGATTGTAAAAAATGAGTCCGCAGTGCTGGCGCGCTGTCTGGACAGCATCGCCGATCTCATGGACGAGATCATCATTGTAGACACCGGCTCCACCGACAACACGAAAGAAATTGCCGCACAGTACACCTCGCGGATCTACGATTTCAAATGGACCAGCGACTTTTCCGCCGCACGCAATTTTTCCTTTTCCAAAGCAACGATGGAATATATCTACACCGCCGACGCCGATGAAATTCTTGACGACGCAAACCGCGAGCGTTTTCTCCGTCTTAAAGGTGCCCTTCTGCCTGAGATCGAGATTGTACAGATGAAATATGTGACGCAGGGCACGTTCGATACCGTCTTGAATGCAAAAAAGGAATACCGGCCAAAGCTGTTCCGCAGACTGCGCACGTTTACCTGGATCGATCCGATTCACGAGACCGTCCGCTTAACGCCGGTCACTTTTGACAGCGATGTGGAGATTCTGCACTGTCCGCAGTCCCTGCACAGCAAGCGCGACTTCTCCATCTTCATCAAAGCGTTTGAACACGATGGACAATTTTCCCCAAAAATCCGCACCATGTATGCCAAAGAGCTTTTAAAAACGGGCGACAAAAAGGATTTTACTGATGCAAAACCGATCTTCCAGCTCATTTTCGACAATGACCCGGCAGATGATGCCCGAAAGGAAGCTGCCTGCGTCCTAGCCCGGATTTACCGCATGGAGGATAACAAGAACGAATTTTTCAAGCTGACCATGAAGGACATGCTCACCACACCGTGCGCAGAAATCTGCTACGAACTGGGAACCTATTTTGTGGGACAGCGCGACTACGCGGAAGCGGTTCTCTGGTTCTACAATGCCGCCTATGAGACGGAAAGCATCCTGGACGTTCACACAAGCGGGGATCTTCCGCTGCTCGGTCTTGTCGAATGTTACGAGACGCTCCTCGCCGGGGAGGAAGCCAAAATTCCTTCCGACACAGCGCTTACCATCCAGTACGAAATGATGCTCGACAAATACCGGGAGGCTTCCAGAGACTGGCGGATGCCGGAGGAGACTTGATCTTACAAATCTCCGGAAATACGCTCCGGCAGGGCTTGTAAAATACAACATAAAGTGATAGGATGAAACTATGGTAAAATTTTAACAATCTTTTGTGTGGGAGGTATTTGAGATGGATTTTCGTGAAGAATACAAACAGAAGCTTGTCTCCGCAGATGAGGCGGTAAAGCTCATCAAATCCGGAGACTGGGTAGATTACGGCTGGTGCACCAACACCGTTGACGCACTGGATCAGGCTCTCGCAAAGCGCACCGACGAACTGACAGACGTCAAGCTGCGCGGCGGTATCCTGATGAAGCCGCTGGCTGTTTTTGCACGTGAGGATGCAGGCGAGCATTTCTGCTGGAACTCCTGGCATATGTCCGGTATCGAGCGCAAGATGATAAACAGAGGCGTGGCTTACTACTGTCCGATCCGCTACTCCGAGCTGCCGCGCTACTACCGCGAGCTTGACTGCCCGGATGACGTTGCCATGTTCCAGGTTGCTCCGATGGATGCGCACGGCTACTTTAACTTCGGTCCGAGTGCCTCACATCTGGGTGCAATGTGCGAGCGCGCAAAGCACATCATCGTAGAAGTCAATGAAAATATGCCACGCTGCCTCGGCGGTACCGAGTGTGGCATCCACATTTCCGATGTCACCTACATCGTGGAAGGCTCCAACCCGCCAATCGGTGAACTGGGTGCAGGCGGTCCTGCTACGGATGTGGATAAGGCTGTCGCAAAGCTGATCGTCGATGAGATTCCAGACGGTGCCTGCTTACAGCTCGGTATCGGCGGCATGCCAAACGCTGTCGGTTCCCTGATTGCAGAGTCCGACTTGAAAGATCTCGGCGTTCACACTGAGATGTATGTGGATGCATTTGTCGATATTGCAAAGGCAGGTAAGATCAACGGTTCCAAAAAGAATATCGACCGTTACCGCCAGACCTATGCGTTCGGCGCCGGCACCAAGAAAATGTACGATTATCTGGACGACAACCCGGAACTGATGAGCGCTCCGGTCGACTACACGAACGACATCCGCTCGATCTCCGCACTGGATAACTTTATTTCCATCAACAATGCCGTGGATATTGATCTCTATGGTCAGGTAAATGCAGAGTCTGCAGGCATCAAGCAGATCAGCGGCGCAGGCGGACAGCTTGACTTCGTGCTCGGAGCTTATCTGTCCAAGGGCGGCAAGAGCTTTATCTGCTTATCCTCTACCTTCAAGACCAAGGACGGTCAGGTGCAGTCCCGTATCCGCCCGACGCTGGCAAACGGTTCCATCGTTACCGACGCAAGACCGAATACACACTATGTTGTAACCGAATACGGCAAGGTGAACTTAAAGGGTCTGTCTACCTGGCAGAGAGCCGAGGCTCTGATCTCGATCGCGCATCCTGATTTCCGCGACGACCTCATCAAAGAGGCGGAGCAGATGCACATCTGGAGAAGAAGCAACCGCTAGTACCGGAGGACGACTGACGGACGGGACGTGGAATGTTGCATATAGTTTCACTATCTGAGGCCAGAAGAACAGCCATGTTCCAGATGAAAGCAGGCGTGGAGAATCCAATCGCCAAATACGGAATTTCTAAGCATGCCGCTTTTGACATCTTCGATGATCCATGTCTTTCCAAGTTTGGAACACTCCGCAGAAGGTGTTCGCAACCTGCAGACAATTTTAGGACTTTTGTGTGTGTCCCTTATGGGCACCGCTGAACAGAACATAACCGCGCGAAGCCGATGTTTGAATTGGCATCTGCCTTATTTTCAATAGCAGATGCCAACGAGTTTCGGTTCGCGCGGTTTTATATTGTCTGTGAAGCGGTGCCCTTAGGGACACCAGAAAGTCCGCCCATTGTCTGCGGTTTGCCGGACACCTCCTGTGGATTGTCCAAACGTGGCAAAGACACGGAATATAATGTCAAAAGCGGCATGCAAGAAATTCACGTATTTTGCTCCAACGATTCTCCACGCCTGCTTCCATTCTGGAACAGGATGATTCTTCCCCTTCAGATCCTGTCAATCCTGTTACCATTCCACTTCCCATCTGTCAGCCGTCCTCCGGCACTAACCGGTTGTCTACAGGGTTCCAGCCATCCGGTCGCGGATCTCTACTCCGGTCGGTGTCCCCGCAAGCCCTCCTTTTCCGGTCTCACGGATATCCTCATTCATGCTGCGCCCGATACTGCGCATCGCGTCAATCACTTCATCCGGCGGAATCTTACTGAAGATCCCCGCCATCGTCATATCTGCAGAAGTCATGGCATTCACGGCTCCCATGACATTGCGCTTCACACACGGAACTTCTACAAGTCCCGCCACCGGATCGCATGCCAGTCCAAGCAGATTCTTAAGCGCCAGCGCCGCTGCATTGGCAATCTCATCCGCACCGCCGCCCAGAAGATACGCCACACCACCTGCCGCCATCGCGGAAGCCGAACCGATCTCCGCCTGACAGCCGCCTGCCGCGCCTGCCAGAAACGCCCGGTTTGCAATCACGCCGCCGATTCCGGCTGCCACATACAGGGCTTCCACCATGCGCTCCTCAGAAAAACCGCGCTCCTCCTGCACACTCAAAAACACTGCCGGTACCACACCGCAGGAGCCTGCGGTCGGTGCCGCCACGATCCGCTTCATGCAGGCATTGGACTCGCTGGTCTTCAGCGCTTTTTCCATCACTTTTCCGATAAAGTCTCCGCAGAGCAGCGTTCCCGCCTCCCGCGCCCGCTTCATCTTAGTTCCCTCTGTTCCGACCAGTCCACTTGCTGACTTTAACGTCTCATCGTAATGTGCATCTGCATACTGCATTGCCTGGTACATCCCGCGCATCTGTGCAAACGACTCCTCTGCGCTGATGCCCTGCTCCACGCAGTCATCCTCCTGCACAATTTTCCAAAAAGGCTTCCCGGTCTCTCTCTCCATCCGGCACAGTTCCTCCAATGATCGGTACATTGTCATCCTCCCTCTGTTTTTCTATCATCCAGACGGTTCACACCGTCTTCCCGTCACATACGCTGCATCTTTCTGCCCATCTGATGTATCTATGCTTCCAGCATGCTTAAGTAGGTAACCTTTAAAATTCCCTCCAGATGCTCCAGCCACTCGATTGCCTCTCCCGGCACCTCTCTGTCGCACTCGATGACCATGACCGCCCTGGTGCCCCGGCTCTCGCGGTAAAGCTGCATCGTAGCAATATTTACCGACTTGTGCGCCAGCATCGAAGTCACCTCAGCCACATGCCCTGGCTGGTCGATGTTGTGCACGATCAAGGTCGGATAATCCCCGCTGAAATTCGCTGTCAGCCCGTCCAGCTCGCAGATCCGGATCTGTCCGCCTCCTACCGACGCCGCAATGACTTCCAGCGTACGGCCGGATTTTCCGGTCAGATTCATCTTGACCGAGTTGGGATGTACATCTCCAAGATCAATCCCCTCCAGTGTAAAACTCATCCCAGACTCCTTTGCCATCGTAAAGCTCTCCGGGATTCTCGGATCATCCACCTGCATCCCGAGCAGTCCTGCCAGGATCGCCTTATCCGTACCGTGTCCCTTGCCCGTTGCCAAAAAAGAGCCATGAAAATATATTTTTGCGTCCGCAATCTCCTCCGCTAAAAGCTTTCTGCTGACTCTGCCAATCTTCACAGCTCCCGCTGTATGTGAACTTGACGGTCCTACCATCACAGGTCCTATGATGTCGAGTAAATTCATCCTTTTTCTATTCCTTCCTTTGCGCTTTCCGTGTAAAATAAGGGGTATATCCCCGATATACCCCCTTGTCTGCCAAATTCTTTCCTTATTATATAAGCATTGTACAAAAAAGACAACCTGTTTTTTTTCGGGAGAATATGATACACTGAATGAAATGCAACGAATCGGAGGAATCCCATGAAAACACAGAAGACTTCCACAGCAAATACACATATACACGCCGACGGCATCACTCATACGCACGTTGACGGCATCACCCATGCACACGCCGACGGCTCCACTCACACGCATGCTGACGACACCGTTCATACTCATGCCAGCGGCTCCGTTCATACTCATGCCCACAGCTCCACTCACACACATCCGCATCACCACGAGAATACCAAGGCGGTCTTAAACCGCATGAACCGTGCGATCGGACATATGGAGGCCGTCCGCACGATGATCGAAGACGACAGGGACTGCAGCGAAGTGCTTGTTCAGATTGCGGCGGTGCGTTCCGCCATCAACAATATCGGTAAAATCATTTTAGAGGATCACATCAGCCACTGCCTGGTCGACGCCGTTGAAACCGGGGATGAGCAGGTCATCCGGGACTTAAATGACGCGATCGACAAGTTTGTAAAGTGATACATTTTTCATTTGGACATAGTTTGTTCATTTTTTATTCATATTTTATAGAAATCCAGGAAATCTTAAACCTTTTTTATTCATCTTCCCGATTGATTTTTGATGCAATTAGCGCTATATTCTCTTAGTATCGAAATTTAGCTTTACTTCCTTTTTACAGGAGTTTTACACTGGAGAATCGGCAGCCCGGCTGCCCACATATATTGCACGCGTGAGCGTATCGGTGTTTCACACCGCCTACAGTCATTTTGGGAGGGTTCTATGAAAAAATTATTTAACATTCTAAAAGAAAAGCTTGCACCGCTTTCCAGTAAGCTTCAATCTCTGAAGAGCATTCTTCCGCAGAAGAAGCCACACAGTGAAAAATACTATAAACGGATTGCTTTCCTTAATAAGTATTCTCTTATTTTCCACTTTTTATTAGCCTGTCTGTTAATTCTTGCCGTGGAGACGATTTCCAGACGGGACTTTGTGAGCGCTATAACTTTCATCAGCAATCACACGCTTGCATTCTTATATAATGCGCTGATTATCTTTGCATCTCTATCCCTTGTCTATCTGACAAAATATCGTACACAGATGCGTATCTTAATCAGCGGTTTGTGGATTTTCCTTGGAACCGTCAACGGTCTGATTCTGTCAAACCGTGTCACACCGTTCAGCTACACAGACTTAAAATGTCTGCCGGATCTGTTCGCAATGCAGAACACCAACTATTTTACAGCGGAGGAGGCAACCATGGTCGTGTCCGTTGTGGTTGCCTTCTTTGTCATTCTTGGTCTTCTCTTTGCAAAGGGACCCCGTTATCAGGGAACGCGCCATACCGTGCTTGGTCCGGTCTCCATTGCCGCTCTGATTTTAATCGGTCTTCCGATTACCACACAGGCAGCACAGAGTTCCAACATTCTTGCTTCCTATTTTGCAAATATTGCGCAGGGCTACTCTGATTACGGTTTTGTGTACGGTTTTTCCACCAGTGTTGTCGGAAGAGGCATGGATAAACCGGAGGATTATTCCGAGGAAACCGTTGATGCGATCAACACTCTTGTTGATTCCGCCAGCAGCCCGACCACTGTTTCCACAGGCAGCGAGCCGAATATTATCTGTGTTTTACTGGAGTCTTTCTGTGATCCTTACGAAGTAAACTTTTTAAATATGTCCGAAGACCCGATTCCGAATTTCCACAACCTTGAGGCAAACTATTCCACCGGTTACCTTACCGTACCGGTCGTGGGTGCAGGTACCGCCAATACGGAGTTCGAGGTTCTGACCGGAATGAGCATGCAGTATTTCGGTACCGGTGAGTATCCTTACAAGACGATCTTAAAACAGACGGACTGCGAAAGTATTGCCGATGATCTCTCCCAGATCGGTTATGGTACGCATGTCGTACATAACAATACCGCTACTTTCTACAGCCGCAACAATGCTTTTTCCATGATGGGATTCGATACCTTTACCAGCAAGGAGTGCATGAACATCTCCCAGTACACGCCGAATGGCAACTGGCCGACCGATGATGTGCTGGTACAAGAGACTGTAAAAGCTATGAACGCGACGGAAAATCAATCCGATTTCGTATATACCATTACCGTGGAAGGTCACGGCGATTACCCGACCGAGAAGCTTCTGGAAAATCCGGATATTCTTGTTTCCGGCGCCGCAGATGAGGCTTCCAACAACCAGTGGGAATATTATGTCAACATGATTCATGAAGTGGATGACTTCATCGGAGATCTGATCACAGCGGTTGACCGCCGCGGAGAGGACACCATCATCGTGTTCTTCGGCGATCATCTTCCAACGATGGGACTCACCGATGCGGATATGAAGTCCGGTGATATTTTCAAGACCAAGTACATCACCTGGAACAACATGGGGCTTGCAAAAAAAGATGCTGATCTGACCGCTTACCAGCTTCTCGCTCACATTACCGATCAGGCAGGTATTCATGAGGGAACCATGTTCCGTTATCATCAGACACAGACCGCTTCCGAGACCTATCTTTCCGGTCTGGAGGATCTGCAGTACGATCTGCTGTACGGCAAACGCTACACCTACGGCGGAGAGGACCGCTACCCTGCATCCGACCTTGTGATGGATGTGGAGGACGTTACCGTCTCCTCTGTCCGCAAGAATACAAGCAACAATACCTTGACGGTGTACGGTGCGAACTTTACCAAGAATACGAAGATTTTTGTAAACGGCAATAAGGTTCCTACCACGTTCCTGACATCGAACCTGATTACGACCAGTCTGGACAATGTGCAGAACGGCGATACCATTACCGTAAATATCCTCGGTTCCAAGAGCCTTCTTCTCCGTGCCGGTACCGGCGAGGTTGTCTACGAAGATCCGGATATTGTTCCGGAGACAGAAGATCCGACCGAGATTCCGGATACGACCGCTACCGAGATGAAAAATACCGAGACAGAAAGCTCTGAGACGAAGAACTCTGAGACAGAAAGTTCCGAGATGAAGAACACCGAAACAGAAGGCTCTGAGACAGGCAGCTCCGAAACAACCTCCAAAACCGACAGCTCAGCGGTTACTTCCGAAGCTGCATCAGATTCCAACAACTAGATGCTAAAAGGAACTGCCGCAATAAGCATACCGTACTTTACTTTGATAAGTAATATTACAGGAAGCGCATGATGCAGATTTCGGGTGGAACTGCATATGAAACATTCGTTGGAGAAAAATGTGTGTATTTCTTCCAGCCGGATGACTGCATCTGATTCCGTGTCTCTTCCACGTTTGGACTCTCCCGGAGTGTGTCCGACAAGCCACAGACAATGAGCGGACTTTCTAGTGTCCCTAATGGCACCGCTTCACAGACAATATAAAACCGCGCGAACCGAAACTCGTTGGCATCTG
>ERZ857969.3531-NODE-3531-length-15345-cov-20.640157_pt1 | contig 15345 bp, 9 predicted proteins | sample MGYA00519864_ERZ857969 | MGnify/ENA primary metagenome ERZ857969 (study PRJEB31778, sample SAMEA3449382) | human gut metagenome | biome: human gut; feature: human-associated habitat; material: faeces | place: United Kingdom | collected 2010/2012 ... | reverse complement strand
GGCCGGCGATGCGGCCCACGCCCTGCGAAATCTCCTCCTCGACGGCGCCGTCCGAAATATAGGCATAGGTCTTGTGCGCCATCCACTCGCCGAAACGGGCGGCCATGAAGCGTTCCGCAATGGCGGCTCCCAGCGCCATGGCGTGGCCCTGTCCCAACGGTCCCGACGTATTCTCCACGCCGCGCATCACGTCCACCTCCGGGTGCCCCGGCGTCACGCTGCCCCACTGGCGCAGCGATTGCAGATCTTCAGTCGAATAGTGCCCGGCCAGCGCGAGCGTCGAATAGAGCATCGGCGACATGTGGCCCGGATCGAGGAAGAAACGGTCGCGGTAGGGATACGCCATATTATCGGGGTCGTAACGCAGGAACTCGGTGAAGAGCACCGTGATGAAATCCGCGCCGCCCATGGCGCCGCCGGGATGCCCCGACTTGGCCTTCTCGACCATCGCGGCCGAAAGGATGCGGATATTATCGGCAACGCGCGTAAGTTTTGAATTCGTTGTAGACATGGAGTTAGTATTTTATGCGTTTTAGCTGTTTATTTCCGACAAAGATAGCCAAAAAGAAATTAGCCGACTTGTTTAAGTTCCAAAATATTTGCCTTTTCTATCTTTTTCTTTGCATAAGGCAAAGTAACGGTGAACTTTCGGGCATCGGTCGAGGGGATGTCGAACATCGTGTCCATCATAATCGCCTCGCAGATCGAGCGCAGGCCGCGCGCGCCGAGCTTGAACTCGACGGCCTTGTCGACGATGTAGTCCAGCGCGTCGTCGTCGAAGGCGAGTTTCACGCCGTCGAGTTCGAACAGACGCTTGTACTGCTTGACGATGGCGTTCTTCGGCTCGGTGAGGATCGAACGCAGGGCCGCGCGCTCCAGCGGCTGCATGTAGGTCAGCACCGGGAGACGTCCCACCAGTTCGGGAATCAGTCCGAACGACTTGAGGTCCTGCGGCGTGACGTACTGCATCAGGTTCGAGCGGTCGATGGGATCTGCGTTCAGCCGCCCGTAACCCATCGCGCGGGTGTTCAGCCGCTGGGCGATCTTCTTCTCGATGCCGTCGAACGCACCGCCGCAGATGAAGAGGATGTTGCGCGTGTCGACCTGAATGAATTTCTGCTCGGGGTGCTTGCGGCCGCCCTGGGGAGGCACGTTGACCACCGTTCCTTCGAGGATTTTCAGCAGGGCCTGCTGCACGCCCTCGCCCGAAACGTCGCGCGTGATGGAGGGGTTGTCGCCCTTGCGCGCGATCTTGTCGATCTCGTCGATGAAGACGATGCCGCGCTCGGCCTGCTCGACGTTGTAGTCGGCGACCTGCAACAGCCGCGAGAGGATGCTCTCGACATCCTCGCCCACATATCCCGCCTCGGTCAGAACGGTCGCGTCGACGATCGTGAACGGCACTTTCAGCAGCTTGGCGATCGTGCGGGCCATCAGCGTCTTGCCCGTGCCCGTCGGACCGACCAGCACGATGTTCGACTTGTCGATCTCGACCTCGTCCTCCTTCGGGGCGTACAGCAGCCGCTTGTAGTGGTTGTAGACCGCCACGGACATATACCGCTTGGCGGCATCCTGCCCGATGACATACTGGTCGAGGAACTCCTTGATCTGCGCCGGCTTGAGCAGTTCCTCCATCTTGAGCGGAGCCGCCGCCGGACGCCGTCCCCGTTCGGAGGCGATGTCGTTGTCGACGATGATCTTATAGCCGTTCTCGATACATTTGTTACAGATATTCGCGCCGTCCGAACCCTGGAACATGATCTCCACGTCCGTGCGCTTGGCGCCGCAGAACGAGCAGCAGTCGCCGCCGTTCTTGTTGTTGTTCTTATTCTGTGCCATGCGGTTTACTTGTCTCGTTTGGAAAGCACCTCGTCGATCAGTCCGTAATCCTTCGCCTCGCGGGCCGACAGCCAGTAGTCGCGGTCGGCGTCCTTCTCGATCTTCTTGACCGGGACGCCCGAGTGGACCGAGAGGATTTCGTACAGCTCGCGCTTGGTTTTCAGAATCTCGCGCGCCGTGATCTCGATGTCCGAGGCCTGACCCTGCGCGCCGCCCAGCGGCTGGTGGATCATCACCCGCGAATGCGGGAGCGCCGAACGCTTGCCCTTGGCGCCCGCCGTGAGCAGCACGGCGCCCATCGAGGCGGCAAGCCCCGTGCAGATGGTCGCCACGTCGGAGTTCACCAGCTGCATGGTGTCGTAAATGCCCAGTCCGGCCGAAACCGACCCGCCGGGCGAGTTGATGTAGATCTGAATGTCCTTCTCGGGATCGACCGATTCGAGGAACAGCAGCTGGGCCTGGATGATATTGGCCGCGTCGTCGTAGATCGGCGCGCCGAGGAAGATGATGCGGTCCATCATCAGGCGCGAGAAAACGTCCATCGTGGCGATGTTCAGCTGACGCTCCTCGATGATCGTAGGCGACACGTAGGCCGCGCTTACCGACTGGAAATCGTGCAGTTTCAGCGAACTGATCCCGCAGTGGTTCCGTGCGTATTTTTCAAATTCTGACATAGTCGTATTTATTTACTCTTCATATTCTGCCTTCTGCCGGTCAGGAGCGCACAAGCCGCCGGAAGCATTCCGAATTCCCCATCGCCCCCGAAACCCGCTTCTTAAAGCGGGCGCGAAAACCGCCGCAAGCGATCCGGCCCCCGTCGCTCCCGAAAGCCGCCTCCCAGGCGGGCGGACGGGAGCGCAGAACCGGATGGGAAGCGTGAAAACCCACAGCCGCCCCTAAAAGCGCGTTCTTAAAGCACAAAGGACTTTGCAAACATCACGCCTGCAAAGTCCAAAGATAGATAAAATTCCGCGAAACTTAAAGTTCCTTCGCCAATTTAGCGAAATCGTCCGCAGATACGGCTTTTTCAGTTACCTTGACCTTCGATTTGACATCCTCGACAACCTTCACCTCATAGAGCTTCTCGTAAATCTTCTGGCCCTGATCCTTGTCGGCGAGAATCTTCTCGGCGTAACCCTCCAGCATGTCGTCCGGCGCCGAGGGCATGCCGTACTGTGCAAACTGCGAGGCGGCCAGCGCCTTGGCTTCGGAGAGCGCCTCCTCCTTCGAAACGGAGATGCCGTCGGTCTTGATGAAGTGCTTCTGGAGGTAGTTCCAGGTGAACATCTTCAGGAACTGGTCGAAATCCTTCTCGATGTCCTCCATCGAGAACTTGCCCTCGTTGATCGTGTAGAGCCAACGCTTGAGGAACGCCGCGGGCATCTTCAGGTCGGCCTTCTTCACGAGATAGTCGCGCACCTGCAACGTGAAGAGGTAGTCGCTCTCGCGGCGCAGCTCGGCCTCGATCTGCGCGTCGATGAACTTGTCCAGCCCGGCTTCGTCCGTGACGCCGCCCTGCGGGAAAGCCATCTTGAAGAACTCCTCGTTCAGCTCCGGCTCGGCGAACTTGCGGATTTTGGTGATCTCCAGTTCGAATTCGGGGTTGACGCCCTCCAGTTCGTTCTCCTTGACCTGCAGGCAGGCGGCGCGCTGAGCGGGATTTTTATAGAGTTCGTTGATATTCACCTTCATCTTGTCGCCGACCTTCTTGCCGATGAAAGGCTTGCGGTCGGCCTCGTCCATCGAGATCAGACCCACGTAAGCGTCCGCAACGTTCATCTCGCCGTTGTCGAGCGTCACCGACAGCGCCTCGTCCGAAGTCACCTTCTCGGCGTCCACCAGGCGGCCGAAGCGGCGCAGGTAGTTCGAACGGTAGTCGTCGTGCATCTTCTTGTCGACCTTGATCTTGTTGTAGGTCAGCTTATCCTTGTCGGAAAGCTCCAGCTTGATCTCGGGAGCCTCGCCGATCTCGAACACGAATTCGAACTCGGTGGCGTTGTCGAAATCGAAGTCGCCCTGCTCCTCCGCGGGAATCACGTCGCCCAGATAGTCGATGCCCTCCTTCTGGAGATATTCGAAAACGGCGTTCGAAGCCTGACGGTAGGACTGCTCGGCCAGGACGCCCTTGCCGTACATCTTCTTGACGATGCCCATGGGGACCATGCCCGGACGGAATCCGGGAATGTTGGCCTTGCGCTTGTACTCGCGCAGGGACTTTTCGACCTCCTGCCCGTAATCCGCCTCGCCGACAGTCACGCGGATCAGCGAGTTATTCTCGCCGCGTTGTTCTCTTACAATGTTCATAATGAATGAATTATATTTGTTATTCTTCGTATTTCCGTTCAGAATCGGGAGGCAAAGATACGAAATTATTCCATTTCCGGCAAGACATTACCCGTAATAATACGGTCAAATTATGATATACGGTTTGTTTTTCGTACCTTTGGGGCCGCAACGCCCCCCGCTTGCCGGGGAAGGTTCTACCGAGCCGTGCGCAATTCCGTTTTGATCCCATCCGGCTTTTCCGCAGCCTTTGGAGTCGCAACGCCCCTTTTGCCAGCCGAAAGGTTTTACCGAACCGCACGCAATTCCGTTTTGATCCCATCCGACTTTTTCGTATCTTTGTGAGCTATTTTGTTCCGAAACAATGAAAACGACCCCGATATTCCTGTTTTCCATCCTGCTGCTGGGCGCATGCGGCGGTCCGGCGGCGCGCGCCAAACGCCCCGGCGCAAAGGCGCAGGCCGCGGCGGCCGTGCAGGCCGAGCCGAAAACGTACACCTACCGCATCGCGGCGACCTACCCCCACTCGACCGGCGCCTACACCCAGGGGCTGCAATACGTCGACGGGACGATGTGGGAAGGTACGGGCCAGCACGGCGAATCGGTCGTTCGGAAGACCGACCTCGCGACGGGGAAAACCGAGGTCATGGCGCGCCTGCCCCGTTCGGAGTTCGGCGAAGGAATCACCCTGCTCGGCGGAAAGCTCTACCAGCTGACCTGGCAGTCCAACACCGCGCACGTATATTCGCTGGAGAACGGGAAACTGCAAAAGATCGGCGACTTCCGCTATCCGGGCGAAGGCTGGGGCCTCACGACCGACGGCGAGAAGCTCTACATGTCGGACGGCACGGCCACGATCCACACGGTCGATCCCGCGACGTTCCGCCGCGAAAAGCGCGTGACGGTGACCTACAAGGGCGCGCCGGTCGAATACCTCAACGAACTGGAGTGGATCGGCGGCAAAATATGGGCCAACGTCTACACCACCGACCAGATCGTCGTCATCGACCCCGCGACGGGCGTCGTCGAGGGCGTCGTCGACCTCGCGGGGCTGCTGCCCGAAACGGAAATGACCGCGACGACCGACGTGCTGAACGGCATCGCCTATGACGCCGAGGGGGACCGCATCTTCGTGACGGGCAAAAACTGGCCGAAACTCTACGAAATAGAAATTACCGAAAAATAAATGACGACAACGCTATACGACCAACTGGAGCGCCGCATCCTGCTGCTCGACGGAGGCTTCGGCACGATGGTGCAGGGCTACGGACTGCAGGAGGAGGACTACCGCGGCCGGCGGTTCGCCGGCTGGCCGGTGCAGCTCAAGGGCTGCAACGACCTGCTCGCGCTGACCCGCCCGGACGTGGTGCGCGAGATTCACGAAAAATACCTGCGGGCGGGAGCCGACATCATCGAAACCGACTCGTTCAACGCCAACGCCGTGTCGCTGGCCGACTACCGGCTCGAAGAGTGCGCTTACGAGATTTCGAAGGCCGCAGCCGGAATCGCACGCAGCGCGGCCGACGAGTTCACGGCCCGCAACCCGCAGAAGCCGCGTTTCGTGGCGGGATCGGTGGGTCCCACGAACCGCACGGCCTCGATGTCGGCCGACGTACAGAATCCCGCGGCCCGCGAGGTGACCTTCGCACAACTGGTCGAAGCATATACGGATCAGGTGCGGGGACTGGTGGACGGCGGGGCGGACATCCTGCTGGTGGAGACCGTTTTCGACACGCTCAACGCCAAGGCGGCCCTCTGGGCCATCGACACGCTCTGCGAGCGGTTGGGCCGCGCGATCCCCGTGATGGTCTCCGGAACGCTCGCCGACGCCAGCGGCCGCACCCTCTCGGGGCAGACCGTCGAGGCCTTCGCCGTCTCGGTGTCGCATGCGAACCTGCTGTCGGTCGGGCTGAATTGCGCCTACGGGGCCAAGCAGCTGCTGCCCTACCTCGAACGGCTGGCGGCAGTGGCCGGAACGCGCATCTCGGCGCACCCGAACGCAGGGCTTCCCAACGTGATGGGCGGTTACGACGAGACGCCCGAAATGTTCGCCGGGGATGTCGGCGAGTATATGCGTCGCGGACTGGTGAACATCGTGGGCGGCTGCTGCGGCACGACGCCCGCCCACATATTCGAATTGTCGAAAATATCCGGAGACTACGCCCCGCGGCCCGTTCCCGCGCCGAAGCACATCACGACCTTGAGCGGTCTGGAGCCGCTGCGGATCGTCCCCGAAGCCAACTTCATCAACGTCGGCGAACGCACGAACGTCGCCGGATCGGCCCGTTTCGCAAGGCTGATCCGCGAAGCCAACTACGAAGAGGCGCTCTCGGTGGCCCGCGCACAGGTCGACGCCGGGGCGCAGATCGTCGACGTCTGCATGGACGACGGGCTGATCGACGGTCCGGCGGCGATGCGCACGTTCCTCAACCTGATGGCCTCGGAGCCGGAGATCGCCCGCGTGCCGGTGATGATCGACTCGTCGAAATGGGAGGTACTTCAAGCGGGACTTGAAGTGACGCAGGGTAAGTCGGTGGTCAACTCCATCTCGCTCAAGGGGGGCGAAGCGGAATTCCTGCGCCGGGCCGCGGAGATCCACCGCTTCGGCGCTTCGGCCGTGGTGATGCTCTTCGACGAGCGGGGCCAGGCCGACACCTTCGAACGTAAAGCAGAGGTTGCGGAGAGGGCATACAAGCTATTGACGGACAACGGATTTCCACCCGAAGACATCATTTTCGACCCCAACGTGCTGGCCGTCGCAACGGGCATTGCGGAGCACGACGGCTACGCCAAGGCGTTCATCGACGCGACGCGCTGGATCAAGGAGCACCTTCCCCATGCGAAGGTCTCGGGCGGCGTGTCGAACCTTTCGTTCGCCTTCCGCGGCAACAACACGGTGCGCGAGGCGATGCACTCGGCGTTCCTCTACCACGCCATCCGGGCCGGAATGGACATGGGCATCGTCAACCCGCAGATGCTCAAAGTGTACAGCCAGATCGAACCCGAACTGCTCTGCCGCGTCGAGGACGTGATCCTCTGCCGCCGGGCCGACGCCGCGGAGCGGCTCGCGGAGTATGCCCACGGGGTGCAGCAGGCGGCCCAGGCGCAGCCGCAGGCCCCCGACGCATGGCGTGCGGGGACGCTCGGAGAGCGTATCGCCCATGCGATGCTCAAGGGCGTGGCCGACTACGTGGAGCAGGATGCGCTGGAGGGTTACGAGGCGCTGGGAAGCCCGATGGCCGTGATCGACACGCTGCTGATGCCTGCCATGGAGCAGGTCGGCACGCTGTTCGGCGAGGGCAAGATGTTCCTGCCGCAAGTGGTGAAGACCGCCCGCGTGATGAAACGCGCGGTGGCGGCGCTGACGCCCTATATCGAACAGGGGTCGGCCGCGAATGCGCATAATTCGGGGAAAGTGCTGATCGCCACCGTGAAAGGCGACGTGCACGACATCGGCAAGAACATCGTGGCGGTCGTGATGGCCTGCAACGGTTACGAAATCCGGGACCTGGGCGTGATGGTCGAGCCGGAACGCATCGTCGAGGAGGCGGTGGCGTGGGGCGCGCAGTGCATCTGCCTGAGCGGGCTGATCACCCCGTCGCTCGACGAAATGGCCCGCGTCTGCGAGGAGCTGGAACGGCGGGGGCTGCGCATTCCGGTCATCATCGGCGGCGCGACGACCTCGGACCTCCACACGGCGGTGAAGATCGCCCCGGTTTATTCGGGCGTGGCGGTCCACTCCGCGAACGCCAGCCGCAACAGCCAGATACTGGCACAGCTGCTCGGCCCCGACGGCGACCTTTACGCCGACAAGGTGAAAGCCGACCAGCAGGCCCTGCGCGAGGAGTACGCCCGCCGGCTGCGGGAGCGCGACCTCATTCCGATCGCCGAAGCGCGCGCGGCGCGGCGCGGCGCGGCGCAGCACGAACCCGTCGTGCCGCTCCACACGGGGCGCATGGTCTTCCCCGACTTCGACGTGGCCGACGCCGAACCGTACATCGACTGGAGTTTCTTCTTCGCGGCGTGGGGACTCAAGGGGCGTTACCCCGAGATTCTCGACCATCCCGAAAAGGGCGCCGAGGCGCGCAAGGTCTTCGCCGACGCCCAGGCCCTGCTGGCCCGCATCCGCGACGAGCGGCTGCTGACGCTGCAAGGGGTAGCGGGCATCTTCCCGGCACGCTCCGAGGGCGACGACATTCTGGTGACGGACGCGAAAGGGCGCGAAAAACGCCTCCCGATGCTGCGCAACCAGACGCGCGGCGAGGAGAACCTGTCGCTGGCGGACTTCATCGCACCGGACGGCGACTGGATCGGCTGTTTCGCCCTGACGGCCGGCATCGGGCTGAAGGAGCTGGCGGAAAAGTTCCGCGCCGGGGGCGACGACTATTCGGCCATCATGGCCAAACTGCTGGCCGACCGCCTCACGGAAGCCTTCGCCGAGGCCGTGCACGCCTTCATGCGGCGCGAGATGTGGGGCTACGAAACGGGCACGCCGCCCACCCCCGAGCAGGCAGTCCGCGGCCAGTACCGCGGCCGCCGCATGGCCTTCGGCTACCCGGCCTCGCCCGACCATTCGCTCAAACGCGAGGTCTTCGACCTGCTCGCGGTCGAGGTGACGACCGGAATGCGGCTGACCGAAAACTGGATGATCGACCCCGGGGAGGCGCTGTGCGGACTGATGTTCTCCGACGCCGACTACTTTTCGGTCGGGACCATCGGCGCCGAACAGCTGCTCGACTACGCACGCCGCCGCGGAATGGAGGCCGAAACCGTAAAAAAGATTATACCGAACAACGTATGAACGTCGTAGAGATCATCAACGAAGCGATCGCCTCCGGGCGCACCCGCTTCGCGTTCGAACTGCTCCCGCCGCTCAAGGGCGACGGCATGCAGAAGATATTCGCCGCCGTGGAGCCGCTGATGGCCCTCGACCCGGCTTACGTCAACATCACCTTCCACCGCGAGGGAATCAAGGAGACCGAGCGCGAGGACGGCAGCGTCGAATGGCACGTCGTGCGCCGCCGCCCCGGGACGGTGGGCATCTCGGCGGCCATCCAGAACCGCTACGGCGTGGAGGTGGTCCCGCATCTGATCTGCGGCGGACTGTCGAAATACGACATCGAGGACACGCTGATCGACATGGACTTCCTGGGCCTGCACAACGTGCTGGCGCTGCGCGGAGACAAGTCGCAGAACGAAAAGCGTTTCATGCCCCATCCGCAGGGCCACGCCCACGCCGTGGACCTCGTGCGGCAGATCGCCGACATGAACCGCGGAAAATTCATCGACGGCGAGGTCGAGGAGTGCCACCACTCGAAATTCTCGATCGGCGTGGCGGGCTATCCCGAGGTGCACGCCGAGGCGCGCGACATCACCTCGGACATCGCCCGCCTGCGCGACAAGGTCGACGCCGGGGCGGAATATGTCATCACGCAGATGTTCTTCGACAATGCCAAATACTTCGACTTCGTGCGCCGCTGCCGCGAAGCGGGGATCACCGTGCCGATCATCCCCGGCATCAAGCCCCTCTCGACGCTGCGCCACCTGGAAATACTGCCCGAAACGTTCGGCGTGAAGCTGCCCGAGGAACTCGTGCGCGAAGTCAAGGCGCATCCCGACGGCGTGCGCGAAGTGGGAACCGAGTGGGCCATCGCCCAAAGCCGCGAACTGATGGCCGCAGGCGTGCCCGTGCTGCACTACTACACGATGAGCCGCACGACGAACATACAGAAAATCGTCAAGGCGGTTTTCTGACCCAAACCGATAAAACAGAGAATCAATGGAACCTGTCGAATTCCGCCGCCGCCTGCATGCGCACCCCGAACTGTCGTTCAAGGAACACGACACGGCGGCGTTCATCGAACAGCAGCTCGACGAACTGGGCATCGAACACCGCCGGATCGCATCGACGGGCGTCGTGGCCCGCATCAAGGGCCGCAAGACCCCCGAAGGCGACCGGCGCGCCGCGGTGCTGCGCGCCGACATCGACGCCCTGCCCGTCACGGAGCGGAACGACTGCGAGTGGAGATCGCAGAACGAGGGCGTGATGCACGCCTGCGGCCACGACATGCACGCCGCGGTGCTGTTCGGCGTGCTGAAAGCCTTCGCCGAGGCGCCCGATTTCCGGGGCACGCTCTTCGGGCTGTTCCAGCCGGGCGAGGAGTGCAACCCGGGCGGAGCCTCGCTGGTGCTGGCCGAAAAGCCGTTCGAGGGCTACGACGTGCGGGCCGTCGTCGGCGAACACGTCGAACCGCAGCTGGAGGTCGGGACCCTCGGATTCCGGGCCGGAAAGTACATGGCGGCAAGCGACGAACTGCGCTTCCGCGTCCGCGGCACGGGCGGGCACGGCGCCATGCGCAAGCAGCTCAAAGACCCCGTGGCGGCCGGCGCCGAACTGCTGACGCGCCTCATCGCGCTCAACGGTGAGGAGTGCGTGCTCTCGATCGGCCGCGTGGAGGCCGGGGGCGCGACGAACATCGTGCCCGACGAGATCTACATGGAGGGAACGCTGCGCACGTTCGACGAACGCGAGCGCGGCATCATCCACCGCCGCATCGAGATCATCGCCGCGGACATCGACGCCCGGCACGGCGTGAAGACCGAAGTGACGATCGGCCGCGGCTATCCGTGCGTCGTCAACGACGAGATCCTCGTGAAGCAGGCCACGGCCCTGGCCAAAGCCGAGAAGCTGAAGGTCGAGATGCTGCCCCTGCGCACCACGGCCGAGGATTTCGGGTTCTACTGCAAGCAATACCCGTCGCTGTTCTACCGGCTGGGCGTGGGCGCTGCGGCCGGACGCCCGCACACGGCGACATTCTTCCCCGACGAAGCGGCTATCGGCGTGGGCATCGCCTACATGCGGAAACTGGCCCTGCAACTCCTGGAAAAATAACGCCTTGTTCCGCAAAACGCACACAGGCCGGCCGCGACAGCGGCAAAACGGGCACAACGGAAATCCGACGGAGGACCGAAGCCCTGCAAATTTTTAAGAAATGATGAAAAAACAGAAACAACGCTCCGAAAACGGAGCACGGAAGACGGACCGCACCTCGATCATATTGAGCATGTTCCGGGAATTCCCCAACAATAAGTTCTCGCTGAAGCACCTGGCTTCGGCTTCCGGAGGCGCCACGAAAGAGGGCCGCCGCGAAACGTTAGAAATCCTCGGACGCCTCTTCGAAGAGGGAGTCGTCGAGGAGTGCGCACGCGAAAAATACCGTCTGATGCAGACCCACCTGCCCCACTACGAGGGCGTGGCCGACATGGCCCCCTCGGGTTCGGTCTATGTGAAGGTCGAAGGGCAGGAGAGCGACATCTTCGTCAACCAGCGCAATGCCGCGAACGCCCTGAACGGCGACCGCGTCGAGGTCGTGGTGATGCACCGCGGCCGCAACGGACAGCTGGAGGGCGAGATCACGCGGATCATCGAACGCAACCGCAAGCCCTACGTGGGCGTGGCCGAAGTCGGGGCGCACCAGATTTTCGTACGGGCCGACTCGCGCCGCATGCCGATGGACATTTATCTCTCGAAGCGCACCTATCCCGACGTGCGCGACGGCGAGAAGGTCGTGGTGCGCATCGCCGACTGGCTCCCGGGCAGCAAAAGCCCCGTGGGCGAACTGGTCAAGCGGCTGGGCATGGCGGGCAACAACGACACGGAGATGCACTCGATCCTGGCGGAATACGAGCTTCCCTACCGCTTCGAACCCGAAATCGAGGAGGCCGCCCAGGCCATCGACGCCCGCGTCACGGCCAAAGAGATCGCCCAGCGGCGCGACTTCCGGGGTGTCACGACCTTCACGGTCGACCCTGCGGACGCCAAGGACTTCGACGACGCGCTGTCGGTGCGCAAAATAAAGGACGGCGTCTGGGAAGTGGGCGTGCATATCGCCGACGTGACCCATTACGTGCGGCCCCACTCGGTAATCGACGACGAGGCCGTGGAGCGCGGCACGTCGGTCTATCTGGTGGACCGCACCGTGCCGATGCTTCCTGAACGGCTTTCGAACGAGCTGTGTTCGCTGCGCCCCCACGAGACGAGCCTCTGCTTCTCGGCGGTGTTCACGCTCAACGAAAACCTCGACATCCTCGAAGAGTGGTTCGGACGCACGGTGATCCACTCCGACCGCCGTTTCACCTACGCCGAGGCGCAGGAGATCATCGAAACGGGACGCGGCGACTACGCCGAGGAGGTGCTGACGCTCAACCGGCTGGCGCAGGCGCTGCGCAAGGAGCGCTTCAGGAACGGCGCGATCTCGTTCGACCGCGAGGAGGTGAAATTCCGCCTCGACGAGAACGGCAAACCGTTAGGCGTTTACTTCAAGGAGCAGAAGGAGTCGAACCAGATGATCGAGGAGTTCATGCTGCTGGCCAACCGCCGCGTGGCGGAGTTCTGCGGCAAACGCAGGACCGAGAGCGGCCGCTCAGCGGAGCGCACGATGGTCTACCGCGTGCACGACACCCCGAGCGAGGAGAAACTCGACCGCTTCCGGCAGTTCATCCTCCGCTTCGGGCACATCTTCAAGGCTACGAAGGGCCGCGCCGTGGCCAAGGAACTGAACAAGCTCTTCAAACAGATAAAGGGAACCACGGAGGAAAACGCCGTGGCGACGATGGCCGTGCGCTCGATGGCCAAAGCCTATTACACGACCGACAACATCGGACACTACGGTCTGGCGTTCCCCTACTACACGCACTTCACGTCGCCGATCCGCCGCTACCCCGACATGATGGTCCACCGCCTGCTGGCGCGTTACCTCGCGGGCGGCAAGCCGGCCGACAAAACGGAACTGGAAGACCTCTGCGCACGCGCTTCGGACCGCGAAGTCGTGGCCGCCGAGGCGGAACGCGCGTCGATCAAATACAAGATGGTCGAATTTATGAAAGAGCACATCGGCGAGGAGTTCGAGGGACACATCTCGGGACTCACCGAATGGGGCGTCTACGTCGAGCTGGACGAAACCCACATCGAGGGCATGTCGTTCCTGCGCGACATCGAGGGCGACTTCTTCACCTTCGACGAGCAGCTTTACGAAATCATCGGCCGCTCGACGGGCATCCGCATGACGCTGGGCAGCCCGGTACGCATCCGCGTGAAGCGCGCCGACCTGCAGAAACGCCAGTTAGACTTCGAATTGCTGCTGCCCGGGGCCGCGGCGCGCCGTACGGAAGAGCCCCGCGGCAAAGGCCCGAAGGTGCGCACCTCGTCGCGCCGCAAAGGACGGTAGTCACGGAACGAGCGCCGGTTCGGCCGTAATACCCATATCCCCCGAAGGAACGGTTGTCGTGGTGTCCCACGACAACCGTTCCTTCGTATTCGGAGAGCGCCCCGACCGCAGGACGGCAACGAAAAAGGGAGGCCCCGCAGGGTCTCCCTTTCCGGTGACGGGCGTTCCGCCCCGTCAGAAGAGATTCACGCCGTCGAGCGTTGCGATCAGGTAGGTGGCGGCCACCGTCAGGATGGCGTACAGCTCGGGGAAAGCCGCGAGGATCAGCGTCTTACCCATCACGTCGTGACCGTTGCCGATAGCGGCGATACCGTTGGCGCAGACCTTTGCCTGATAGATCGAAGCGGCGATGTTCACCAGACCGACCAGCAGACCGGCGCCGAAGATAGCCGCGCCCTGCACCATCGTCGGGTCCGTCAGACCCTTCTGCACCAGGAAGAAGCAGACGAAACCGTAGAGACCCTGCGAACCGGGAAGCGCCGAAAGAATCATGTAGCTGCCGAAAGCGCCGCCGTTCTTCTTCATGGCCCCTACTGCGGCCTGACCCGTAATTGCGGTACCGATCGACGAAGCGACACCTGCCAGACCCACCATCAGCGCTACGCCGACGTAAGCCAATACCAATGCTGTTGTTTCCATAATGAGTTGAGTTTTTTAATTGTTATTTATTCGTTAGTATTAGTATCATTCATTTTACGGATGGGATCGAAATTGCGCGGAGCCATTTCGAAACCGGCGTTCTTGTAGAACTCGACGAACGTCAGACGCAGCGGATGCACGAACGACGAGATGGTTGACATGAAGAGGTTGATGCCGTGGCCGATCAGCAGGATCGGAATCATCACCAGCAGCCGCACCACGATTCCCGAGCCCTCGGGCACGAAGCCCGCCGCCAGCGTGTTGAACACCAGCGCCAGCACGCCGCCCGAAAGTCCGATGGCGAACAGACGGATGTAGGAGAGCACGTCGCTGAGCAGCCCCGTGACATTATTATACAGGTCCCACAGCCCCGCGCCGAGATTGATGAGCGGGTTGCGTTTCGGATCGTTCAGCAACAACATCAGCACGGCCCCGACGCCCAGCGCCGCGTAGAAGGCCACCGATCCGGAGGTGAATCCCGGGATGGCGAGCCCCGCCATCGGCAGGCCCACGGCCAGACAGCACGAAACGAGCATGATGAACCACCCCAACTGTCCGAGCGCACGGCTCAGGCCGAAATTGCGGACGGTCATCCAGATATTGAGCGACATGCCGAAAAGGATCTGCACGATGCCGATCACCAGCGCGATGGAGAAGAACTGCCCCTGGAAATTGAAGAATTTCACCGAGGGGAACCACTCCTGCATGTTGATCCCGAAGAACGATCCGCAGAAGAGTCCGAAAGCGACCGTCGCCAGTCCGCACATCGTGGCGAACCACGCCGCGCGGCGCATCATGCCGGGCTTGCGGAACTTATACAGCATGAAAGCCCCCATCAGGGCCAGGATGGCACCGTAGCCGGCGTCGTTCAGGCAGATGCCGAAGAACAGCACGTAGAACGGCGCGAAGAAGGGCGTGAGGTCCATCGTGCCGTATTTTGGCCGGGCGTACATGTCGCCCACCAGCTCGAAATTGCGTGCGAACCAGCCGTTCTTCAGCTTCACGGGCGTCTCGTCCTCGGGCGTGGGGTCGCTCTTGAGGTAGACCACGTTGGGGTACTCCTCCAGCAGGGCATCGACCTTGCCGGAAGTCTCCTTCTCGGCCCAGCCCTCCATGACGACCAATGTGCCGTCGGCGGCCTCCTGCGCCGTAGCCGTCACCTGCACGCCCTGCAAACGCTCCTTCAGCGAGCAGGCATGCTCCGCGAGCAGCTTCTCCGAAGCGGCCACGCGCGAAAATTCGGCGTCGAGGGCCCGGAGCTTCTTTTCGGCCTCGGCGATGCGGCGCTCCGCCTCGCGGACATCCATCGTCGGGGTCTTCATCTCCTGCGCGTCGAGCGTAACCTCCTCGCCGGGCT
>ERZ857969.3526-NODE-3526-length-15364-cov-3.968711_pt1 | contig 15364 bp, 10 predicted proteins | sample MGYA00519864_ERZ857969 | MGnify/ENA primary metagenome ERZ857969 (study PRJEB31778, sample SAMEA3449382) | human gut metagenome | biome: human gut; feature: human-associated habitat; material: faeces | place: United Kingdom | collected 2010/2012 ... | reverse complement strand
CGCACCATATCCACCGCCCGCACCATATCGCCCGCCAGCGCCACATCAAAAGTGCCCGCCAACCCGGTCGGCAGTTTCCGGACCGCAAAAACGCCGTGCCCGCCCTCCCGAAACACGGCGTTAAACACAATCCTGCACATCGTCAGAAATTGATTTTCAGCCCGGCAAGCCCGTTCCAGCCTGTACGCCCGCCGTCCCGGCGCATCACCTCGGCAAAGAGCGAAGCGTCGCCGTTGCTGCTCTCAAAACCCAGGCCGTATTCGGCATAAGGCTCAATTTCCATATCCGGAAGGTGAACGCCGTTCGCGGTAACGTGCTGGAGTCCGGTTCCGGTATAGACATACCGCCCTTTGGCATAAACCTGCAGCTCGTCATTAAACGCCTTTTCAATCTTCAGCCCCGGCGCCAGCTCGTACATTGACAGTCCGTCAAACGCGACTTCCGCATTTTTGCCGGTCGTATAATCTTCGGCATCGGCATAAGTGTATGTGGCATAGAAGTTCGGCTGCACCGTCCACCCATTGCCCAAGACGCAATTATATCCGAATTTGGTGCCGATACCGCCGAGCCACGCGTCAAACTTGCCGTTCTTGTCAAAATCATTGGCTTTTTTGCGGGCATATCCGGCATTCGCGGTAATTCCCCAAAAGGCGCTGCCTTTATAGAAATTCGCCCCGGCTCCCAGATACCAGGCATTCTGTTCAATCTTTCCGGCAGCAAACTCGGCCTCACCGTCTGCATATGCCCCGTATGCCGAATAAACCGCCGCCACGCCGTTGCCGTATGTTTTGACGCGGCTGTCCGCACCGGCTATCACGCCGTTAAACCGCGCGTCCGCGCCGTGATAATTCTTAAACTCCAAATCATCAGACGAGGCAAACGGCTTGACCCACGCGCCGCCTCCGGCCTCTGCCGCGCCCTTGCGAAACGCCGTCCGGTCTGCGTCTGCAAGCACCCGGCTGTAAATTTCATCGTTCAGCACGCCGATAGACGCAACAACCGCCATGCCGGATTCCAAAACTTCCGGATTGAATTTGTCTTTCCGTTCCCGCCGCGTAAACGTAAATTCTCCGTTCTCGGGCAAATATTCGACGTCATAATTGTAAACCGGACCGGCGCTCTCGGCAATTTGCGAAGCCACCTGTCCCGCCAAAATATTGTTATCGGCAAACATAACGTGCGTCGTTTCTGCCTCGCCGTCCGACAAAACGTCCAGCGACTTGACCTCCACCAGCGCCAAATCGCCCGAAACCTCTTCGGCGCTCATCTCGCCCATTTTCACGTTTTCCAAATCCGCATTCACATTGTAAATATCCAGCTTGCCTCCGTTCAGAGCCAGATTTTTCAACTGCAGCCGCTCAAACCCCAGCGACTGAATATTCACCAAACCGCCATTCATGGCAAGCGAGTTCGTTCCGTTGCCGATAAGGTTTCCGCCGGCAATATTGGTAACAGCTGCATCGGCAATACCTGTCAAACCGTTTCCTTTGGCAATTCCGCTGACAATCTCTGCGTTTTTAATCTCCCCGTTTAAGGTAATTTCCCCGCTGTCATCACCGGACAAAACCAGCGTCCAGCCGTCTTCGCTGCCCGTAAAACCGTCGTCAGACACGATATTGCCGCCGTTAAGGGTTTCCAGCGTCAGCGTCTGCCCGGCCATGACATACGCCGCGTTGCTTTCGCCGTTAGCCGTATTGCCCGAAAACGCCGCCGTATCGCCGTCCGCCCGGATAGTCATTCCTGCGCGCACATACAAGGCTCCGCCGTAACCGACCGCCGTATTGTCTGTAAACGACGAGTTGGTTACCACCAGCCCCTCCGTCCGGTTATATATCGCGCCGCCGGAATTGGCTTCGTTGCCCTCAAAAACGCTGTTTGCGATATTGCCGCCGCCGTTGCTGTATATGGCGCCGCCCTGCGCGGCCCGGTTAGCCCTGAAAACGCTGTCCGCAATTTCTCCGGTGCCATAGCTGGCGACCGCCCCGCCGTAGCTGCTCGCATTGCCGGCAAACTCGCTTGAGCGGATATCCATCGTTCCGCTGTTATAAATGGCGCCGCCCATATAGCCGCTCTCCAGCCCGTTATAATAGAACCCGGCGCCCGCAACCGCTCCGACCTCGCCGTCATTAAAAATCGCGCTGCCGTATTTGGCGTTGTTGCCGCTGAAAATGCCGGTAATTTTTTCTATCGTGCCGATGTTTCCGATTGCGTCTTTCCCGTTAAACAATGCGCCGCCGTATGGTGTCGCCGTATTGCCGGCATAAAAGCCGCCCATCGTCCCGATTTCGCCCATATTAAACACCGCGCCGCCATAATATTCTGCCGTGTTGCCGATAAAATCCCCCTCAAACGCGGTGATGACGCCGGCATTATACAGCGCCGCACCCCAAGACCCTTCGTTTTTAAGAAAATCGGCATTGAGCCTTGTTATCAATCCCGCATTATGCACGCCGGCGCCGCCGTATCCGACCTGGTTGCCGACAAAAGCGCTGTCCGCAACCTCAAGCATTCCCTTGTTTGACAACACGCCCGTGGAGGCAACACCGCTCCCAAGCAGCCGTTCAAATCCGCCTGCGGAAACCGCATATTTCTTTTGGCCGTCCGTATCCGTAAATTCGGCATAAATGCTGCCGTCCGCCGGTGCGGTATCGCTGACCGTATATTTTCCGCCGACATTTGCCGCGCTGAGCGTTTTGCCTTTGGCAACAGAAAAGCCGTTCAAATCATTATTGCCTGTAAGCGAATGCCCGTTGCCGTCAAGCGCCATATTCTCCGCCGTTTGTGTTCCGATGCCGGAGGCCAGCACAATATCCTGCGTCAGCGCAATCTCGTTTTCTCCGCCCGCCAGCGCCGCGGCAAACTCCGCACCGCTGCTAACCTCTGCCGCCCGCGCCGCACATACCGGCAAACCGGCCGCGACCATTAATGCCAAACCAATCTTTCTGCTCATGCGATTTTCCTTCCTTAAGTTCCTGTTGCGTATAGTAAAACGACGTTTAATTTCAGCGGTTTCATCATCTGCTTCTTTGAGGAAAATCAAGAGTTTTAATCCCAAAAAAGATAGACGGTGGTTGAGGATTTTAAACGGTCGTTTTAATTCAGCAGTTTTCTTCCCCGGTTAATTTTTTTAACTGTTTATATTTTAAAGAAAAAATTGACAAATAACATATCCTAAAGTATATGAAAAAAAAACGACCAAATAAATTCCGCAACCGCATTTTCCCCGCCTGCGCCATTCCCCGCGCTACTCCCCCCGCGCCGTATCGCCCTCTCATCTCCCCTTCGCCCGCAACACGCCCCCTCTGTTGCCGCGCCATATCTTCCCCCGCCCTTCCCACGCCTCCCATTCCCACCCCCTTGCTCCGGCAAACTTCCCCCCGCCCCTCCGTCCGAACCGCGCGTTAACCCGGCATTAACCCTCTCCGTGCTATCATGACGGCAAATCTGTTTTTTGAAAGGATGACAAAAATGGCAAAACCCGTTAAAAAGAAACCCGCTGCCCCCAAGGCACCCAAAGCAGCGTTGAAAAAAGCGCCGAAAAAAGCCCCCGCGCACCCTGCCGCAATTCCGGCGGCAGCCCACTCACACGCCGCAACCTCGATTTCGGCAGCGGAAAACGCTGCCGAAAACGAAACTTTAGCAGCAGCCCAGCTGCCCCCCGAAGGCTCGTCCGACGCGCTTTCCCCGGCTGCCGGCAATGCCGCGCCCGTCCCGGCGTCCAGAGCCCCGGTGCGCGAAAAAATCAAAAAGCTTCCCGCCGCAGCCAAAGCCGCGCCGAAAAAAATCGTCGAACGCACGTTGGAGGCAACGCTGAAAACCGTGGAAAAAGCCGCCGAGACCGAAGCGCAGAAAGCTGCCAGAAAAGCCCTAAAAGCAACGGCAAAAGCGCGCAAGGCGCTAAAAGCGATGACCAAGGCCAAAAAGGCTGCCCGCCGGGCGGAAGCGGAAGCCGCCGCGCTTAACGGCGCGTTCCCGAAAACTGCAAATGCAGCCCCCGCTGCGGATGCCGCCACAGCTCCCGCCGATACAATGTCTGCCCGTGTCAAAAAGCTGCCCGTCGGCGCCAAAGCCGCCGCAGCCGGCATCAGGCAGGCCACCACTACCGCCGCCAAAAAGGCCGCCCGCGAAATCAAACAGAAACTGAAACAGATTCTCCACTCCGCGGAAGAAGAAGTCTTCTATTACGAACGTCGCCAGATAATCCTGCTTACGGTGGTTTACGCCGCCATTGCCTGCCTGGTTTGGGTTCTGACCCGCTGTATGCTTTGTGCCGGACTGTTCACAAGCTGGGCGCTGGTCGTCTTTATGACTGTGGTCATGGCGCTGTCGCTCGCGGCTCTCGCCTCGGTCGTCTTCGTGCTGATATTCCCGCAGAAGCTGGCCGTCGTAACCAACGAAGGGATAAAAATCGACCACAACGCTTTCCTGAAATGGAGCGACGTCGCGCTGGCCGAAGAAAAATATACCGGCTGGCTGACCCGCCGCCCGATAATCGCCCTGCATCTCGTTCCCGGCGCCGAATACCGCCTGACATTTATGCAGCACCTGTGCCGGCATAACGTGTTCACGCCGTTTTCCATCCCGCTTTACGCGATGGTTCCGGAAGACGCCGCCAAAATACGTACGCTCGTTAAACGCTACGCGGAATATAAGGACAGCCGGGACTAGCCTTGACCGGGCTTAATCCCCGCCTTTTCGCCGCCGATGCGGCAATGCCGGAACGCCCTCGCGCCCCGGCATTTTTTATGCGCGGCAAATACCGCTTCCCGCCGCACGCCGCCATACCCGTGCCGCTGGCACCGCTCACAACCTCTCCGCCACAAAAAAGACAAAAAGGACAAAAAAAGCTTGCATTTAGCAAAACTTTGCGATATACCTTTTCCATAAAGAAAACAATTATGTCGAACAATTAATCTAAAATTTTTATGAAAAGAATAGCATTAGGCGTCTTCTCTCAAGAAAACGCAACAGAAAACATGTTGGAATATGTCAGACGCAATCATGAGCTTGAAGCTATGGAGCAATGGCGGATACTCAAGCGCCCCGGCGCAAAGAAAATCCTCCTCGAATATGTCAGGCACGGCGGCTTGCTCTGCTACGGCGTCGAGTACATCATCTTTCGCCTCTGGCCCAAATCCGACACGGCGGAAATTATGCTGGAATACGCCAAAAACGGCATACTGCCCGACGTAAAGTTTCTCCCCCGGCTGTTTAAGCTGCCTGACGCAAAAGAGATTTTTCTTGAATTCGTCAAACACAACCCGGACGGCCTCCGGGAAAAAGTCCAGCTCCAAATCCTCAACCGGCCTTACGCTGACGAGATAATGCTGGAATCCGTCAAACGCGGCGGATGGCTCTGCTATGATGCCCAAGTCAGAATGTTCGACCAGCCCGATGCAGGGAAAATCTTCCTTGAATATGTCAGACACAGGCATGAACTCTGCTACGGCGCTCAAGTCAGAATCTTTGACTTGCCCGACGCGGGAAAAATTTTTCTGGAATATGTCAAGCTTGGAAAGCCTCTCTGCTTTGATATCCAGCTTCAGATTTTCCAGCTGCCCAATGCAGGGGACATCTTTCTTGAACACGCCAGACACGGATGGTCGTTTTATGACGAACCCCTGAACCGGCTCTTTAGGCTGCCCGGCGCAGGAAAGATTATATTTATGTACGTCAGACAAAGAAAGATAGACGGCGTAAAAGAGATAGTCAGAGCTTTCAGACGGCGTGCGTAAGAAACGTCTTTAAACCGAAAAGCGGCTGTTCCTTTATGGAGCAACCGCTTTTTTTATGCCAGCAACACAGCACGGCCATGCGTCCTCCAGCCGCCGCCCCCGCCGCAGCCGTCGCCGCCCACACGCCCGTAGTACAGCCCTGCCCGTGGCGCCGCCATACCCGTGCGCTGCTCTAGTCGCCCTCTTCGCCCGTATCGCTGATACTGCCCGTATCGCTGATACTGCCCGTATCGCTGATACTGCCCGTGTCGCTGACACTGCCCGTGGCGCCGGCATCGGCAATCCCTTTAACCACGCGTTCCAGCACGCCCTGCATTTTGGAAATCACGATGCCGTAGTTGGTAACCTTAACGCCCTGCCGTGCGCATTCGTTAATCCGCCGCCGCACTTCCGCGCGGTTCAGCATACAGCCGCCGCAGTGCACCACCAGCGCGTAATCTTCCAGATTATCGGGAAAATCCGCGCCCTGCGTCCACTCGAACTTCAGTTCCCTGCCGGTATATTTCTTCATCCAGTTCGGAATTTTGACCCGCCCGATATCGTCGCAGGTAACATGGTGCGAACACCCTTCCGCAATCAGCACCCTGTCACCGTCTTTGAGCGTGTCAATCGCTGCCGCGCCTGCCAGCTGCGCCGCGAAATCGCCTTTATAGCGCGCAAACAGGGTCGAAAACGTCGTCAGCCTGATGTCTTCCGGCACCGCCACCGCCACTTCCCTGACCGCCTGGCTGTCGGTAATGACCAGCGCCGGTTTTGCCGCCAGCCCCCGCAGCATATCCGTAACTTCGCTTTCCTTAACCGTCAGCGCCATCGCTCCGGCATCCAGCACTTCGCGCAAAACCTGCACCTGCGGCAGTATCAGCCGCCCTTTCGGCGCCGCCAGGTCAATCGGCACCACCAGCATCACCATGTCTTTCGGCTTAATCAGGTCCGCTGCCAGCGGCGGCTCGCGCGCCAGCGGTTCCAGCACCTCGGCCATACGCCGTTTCAACGCGTCGATGCCCTCGCCGGTCTTTGCCGAAACTGCCACCCCGTCATAAAGCTGCATCACCGCCCGGCCAAATTTGCCAAGTTGCCGCTCGTCGCAGAAATTAAAAACCGGAATAAACGGAATGCGCTTCTCCGCCAGTTTGGAAAGCTGTGTTTCGTTTTCTTTCGTAAGGCCGTCCCTGCCGATAACCAACAGTACCATATCCGCGCGGCGCAGGATTTTCTTTGCCGCCTGCACGCGCTGCCGCCCGAGCTCGCCTTCATCGTCCAGCCCCGCCGTGTCATAAAAGCTGACCGGCCCGACCGGTATCAGCTCATACGCTTTCGCCACCGCGTCGGTCGTCGTCCCCGGTTCGTCGGAAACAATCGACACCTCCTGCCCGACGATGCGGTTCAAAAGCGTCGACTTTCCCGCGTTGCGGTTGCCGATAATCGCCACCGTCAGCCGCATCCCCGCCGGTACGTTTGTATTCAGTTCTGTTCCCATAGTCGTCGTCCTTTCGTTAAAATTGTTTTCTCGCCGCCAGTTGCCTGCGCACCGTCATCTCCAGCCTCGGGAGCCTGTGCACTGTCATCTCCGGCCCCGGGAGCCTTCCGGGCCGTCCCAACTTCCGCATTTTTCATTCCCGCCAGCCGGCCAGCGCCTTGTCAAAATCCACCCGGTCCAGCCGCTCCGGCAGCACCATGCCGTTCTTATGCCGGTCTGTAAACAGGACTGTGAGCGGCGCATAAAACTTCCCGTATGTGGCAAACCACGGCCAGGCCGTCCCCGGAACATTCATTTCCCCGGCATTAATCCGCACCACGCGCAGCCCCGCCTTCTGCAGCTCCCGTAACGCCAGACGGTTATATACCGACAACGGCGAATACGGCGCTTCAATGCTCACCAGTACCGGCACCGCCGCGCTGCCCTTCTCAGCCATACCGACGCCCGTCTCGCTGTTCTCAGCCATGCCGATGCCTTTCTCGCCCTTCTCTGCCACGCCGACGTCCGTCCCGGTACCCGCCCCCGCTCCGGCCAGCGCCAATCCGCCTGCCGCCAGCAGATACCACACGGCCGCCGCAAACAGCCAATGCCGCTGCACCCGGTTAAACAGCTCCAAGCTTCTCTTTTCCGAACGCGTATGCTTAATTGTTTCTGCCACTGCCTGCGGAAAAGCATACCACAACACAAACAGCAGTACCAGCCCGACCGCCAGCCCCAGCGCCGCCGCGCCGCCGAAACAACCGGCCGTCAGCCAAAGCAGCCCCGCCGCGTATACGCCGGTATAAAAAGCGTTAAACCGCCGCAGCACCGGCACCCGCAGCCATGCCGCAGCTCTCTGCCCCCACAGCTCCGCCGCTGTCAGCACTGCCAGCGGCAGCACCATAATTCCAAGCCAGATGCACCCCAGCCCCGCCGTCAGCTCCGCCCATGCCGGCGCCAGCCAGACGCCGCCCGCCGCCTGTACCAAACTTCCCGCCGTGCCTCTCAAAAATTCCGCACCAGCGGCAAAACTCCCCTCCGCCGCGCTGCTCCATATTTCCGCGCCGTCCGCAAACAGCCCGCTCAGCGCCTCCGCTTTCAGCACCGTCGGAAACGCCGCCGCCAGCAGAACCGTAAACAGCCCGGCCAGCCAGCCGCGCCTGAATATTTTTTTCAACGGACGGAACAAAGCAAAATCCATATATCCGAGCGCTTCCGCCCACAGCGGCAAAATCACCGCCGCCGCTCCCGCCGCCAGCCACGGGTTATAATACAGCGCGCCGAAATATGCCCCCCGGTATCCGATGCCCAGCAGTGCCAGTCCCAGCGCTGCCCCCGCCGCATACCGGCAGAAAATCCGCCGCCGTTCCGCCCTCTCCCGCAGCTGCCTTGCCAACCGCAGGAACAAGCCGAAAATTCCCGGCATCAGATTCAGCAGCAGCCCGTAGGCAAACAAAGTGCCCCCTGTTGCCCGTGCCGCTGGCACTGCCCGGGGTACGACCGTCATTTCAGTAACCGTCCCCGGCGCCTTACGCCCCCGGATACCTTCTCCCGCCGCTGTCTCCGTTGCCCGTGCCGCTGGCACCACTTCCCCTGTTGCCTGTGCCGCTGGCACCGCTGCCACTGTCATAACCGTCCGCAGCACCTCGCTGTCATCAAACGACGCGCTGAGCGCAACCTCCTGCAACGGCAGCTCCGTATCCCTCCCGGTGCCGTCCGCAACGCTGCCGCCCGCAACAGCAGCCTCTGCCGCGCCGTATCCCGCATTTTCTCCGCTGCCCGACCGTGCGTCAAATGCGCTGCGCCCCTTTTCTCCCGCCTTTTCTCCCGCCCGTTTTCCTGCCCGCACGTCAAATGTAACGCGGGCATAGCCGTCGCCAAGCTCGTAACGGGGATTGACAAAATTCGTCCCGGCCGCGTCTTCCGCCATTGCCGCCATATTGCTCACCCTGCGCGACAGGGCAAACGTCGCCGTCAGCGTTCCCTTTTCCCGGTCATAAACCAGCTTCTCCGCCCGCGCGTGCCGGCTCTCTGCCGGCGGCAGATGCGCAAACCCCTGCGTAACGTAGTTGTAATGTATGGAATCTTCCGCTTTGTCCGAAGCCCGGAGCGTCAGCCCGTGATGTGTCGCCGCCGCCTGACAGGTTCCGTCCGCCGTGCAGAGTTTGAAATGCAAATCCCCGGCAATATGCATCGCCTTCCCCGTATCCGCCCGCGTAAACTCCAGCGGAAAACGGATATGCCCGGTAAGCACGCGCCTGGCCACCCCGCCCTTTTCCACGCCGTTCGCCAGCGGCGCATACATGCGGAAAGATTTGATGTTGCGGCTGCCCATATTGCCCGTGCCGCCGGTACTGCCCATATTGCCCGTGCCGCTGATACCGCCCGTGCCGCCGGTACTGCCCATATTGCCCGTACCACTGATACCGCCCGTGGCGCTGCCACCGCTGCCGCCGTCCTCGCGCAGCACAAAAGCCGCCCGGTTTTCCGGATTAAGCAAATCGCCGCTGACATACATCCCGTCCGGCACATAAATTTCCGCCACGCCGCGGATGGTTTCCTTATCGCCCGGACGCGCCGTATCCAGCAGCAGCCTCGCCTTAACGCCGCCGCCGGCTTCCACCGGCTTTTCGCCCGCACCGTCGCTGTATGAAGGCATCTTCCGCAGCGCGCGCCAGAACCCGCCGAAATCCAGCTCCAGCAGTGCCAGCACCATTTCGTCGGTATTCAGGTCTTCCGGCGAGATATAGTTCTTGTCGCGCCGCCGCACCGGCTCGCCCAATGCGCCGGGATCATATTCCAGATACTTGTACGGACGGTACCGCACCTGATATTCCCCCGCCGCCGACTGCTTGCGCAGGTCTGTCTCTTCCGGCGCAAATTCTCCGTCCTCTGCCACAATCGGCGCATCTTTCGGCAAAATTCCCGCCGCCTTGATATTATGTTTCAGCCGTGCCACCGCATAGTCGTATTTGCGCTTCCAGCTGACGAAAAAGCGGATTCCGCTTTCCAGCGTTTTCAGCGTTCCTTCGCCCGCCGTCGGATATACCCGGCTCAAAAACCCGGTCAAATCGCCGTCAAGCGCCTCCCCTGCAAAAACCTTGTCGACAATAAACGGCAGCAGCGCCAGTTTGGCCAGTTCGTTGTCGCTCCGGATAATCGGCTCCGGCGTTTCGCCCTCACTGCCCGTATCGCCGCCGCCCGTTTCGCCGCCGCTTGCCGCCGCGGTCAGGTCGCGCACCCGGTAGACAATGCTCTCGCCGCCTGCCGCAGCAGCCGTCCCCGGAAGCGTATCCCGAACCGCCGACACCGCAGCAGAAGCCGTCTCCGCCGACACCGCCGCACCGCCGTTTTCCGGCGCTGCCGTATCTCCCGCCGTCGCCCCGGCAGCCCAGGCTGCCCCGTACATCAGCTTGAAAACCAGCGCCGCGCACCCTATATAACAAACAAACCTTTTCATAAAATTTTACTGTTGATTTAAAAACAATATTAAGCTATGAAAAGATATTATATCAGACCAGCCAAAAAGCAACAAACTTTTTTACGAAAGACACATATTACGATGAAGGACAGAAAGAGACGGTTTGAAATACTGGAAGAATTGGACGATTTTGATGAATCTTTTATGTTTGAGGAATGGGGGCAGCGGCCGGCACCGAAATCCAAATCCCGCCGCAAAGCGCCCGCAGCCGAAAACCGCCGCCGCGGAAGTTTTGGCGGGCAACGCACTGCCGACGGCTCCCGCCTGAGCGCAAAAAACAACGGAACCGGTACCAACACCCCCCGTCCGAACGCCAGAAACAACAACGCCGGCACCAACAACCCCCGCCTGAGCGCCAGAAGCAACAACGCCGGCACTCAAAACCGTTTTGCCGCCAAATCCGGCGGACAACGCGTCGCCGACGACAGCACCCTGACCGGCAAATGCCTCGTTTACATCGGCTCCGGCAAGAACGACCTGTATAAAGAGTCGGTCATCTATATTACTGACAGTTCGCCCGAAAGCGTCAAAGGAATAATGATAAACAAGCTCCTCTTCGGCTCGGCTGTTGTTGAATGCCGCAACCATGAAGACGGCGGCGAAAAAGACGTGCGCGGCGTTTACGAAGACCTCTATCAGGGCGGCCCGGTCAACCCCGCCAACGGCTTTGTGCTGTTTCCGAGCGACGGGTATTTTTACAGCGACCCGCACGCCCGCGTTCAGGGCGAAATCGCGATTTCCAGTTCGTTCGGCGTCCTTCAGGATATCCTCGACGGCGAAGGCCCCGACAAAAAGATTATCGCCATGGGGCATTGCGTCTGGAAACGCGGCGAGTTGGAATGGGAGATTTTCAACAACGAATGGCTGATTGTCCCCGGCGACCCCAAGCTGATTTTCGACACCCGCTTTGAAGACCGTTGGGAACAGGCGAAAAAGGCCAGCGGCATCAACCTCGGCGGCTATATCCCGCATATCGGGCTGGCGTAACGGCTCAAACTCCGCGAATTAGTTGCTGCGGATTAGTTTTTTCTTATCGGGCTGGCGTAATAAAACGCCGGCTTTTTTTATTCCCGCCGGCGCGTCTCACTTTCCGCAGCCCCCTGCCCGCCGCACAGCTACAGCCGCACCGCCGGCACTTGCCCGCCGGCGCGTCCTCGTCAGCCCATATCCGGACTTGCTTTAATATCCGTATGTCTGGTAATTGTTGTAATACCCGCGCGGCGCCTGATGATACCGGTTGCGGTACGGAACCTGTCGCGGCGCCGTCTCCTGCGTACGGTACGGGACCTGCCGCGGCGCTGTCTCCTGCGTACGGTACGGAACCTGCCGCGGCGCCACCCTCCGCTGCGGCATGGTTCTCTGCCCCGCTGCCTCAAGCCCCGGAAAATCCGGAATGCCGCCGTTGCCGTATTTATAAAAGTTCAGCATCTCGCGTTTGTTGATATTTCCGGCGTCAATCGTCGCTTCCGGCACGCCCCACAAAATGGAAATCGGCCAAAACAACAGATTAACCATACCATAAACCCAATGCGAAGAGTCGGCGGCATTTCCGCTCGCCAGATAAAAATTACCGCCGCCCGGGAGCACGTTAAGCAGCCCCGCCGCCAGCGGACTTGCCGGCTGCTGCCAGCCGCCGGGCGCGCGGTCAACCGTTATCCCGCGGTATTCCAAAGCCGAAAGTTCCTGTTTTTCCTGAAAAGTAAGAGAAGTGCAGCTGCCCAAACATATCCCCGCAGCCGCCAAAGCAAAAATAATTCTGTTCATATCCAGCGTCCATATTCATTTAGCCCATAATAAAAACGGCCGCTTCACAAAGAAGTGGCCGGGGTATTAGCAAGCATACAAGTAGAAATGCTGTCCCTTATTCGGCTGACCATAACTGGCCGGCCTTATTCGAAACTACCCCGGCCATAACAAATATGACGCATACAGGAATCTAACTTGCCAAAAGAACCTGTATTGGGGATTTATAACTACGGTGCACAGAAAATTCAACCGTTCCGCCGAATCTTTCGCACCAAGACCTTGCCGTGCCATAGCGCGCGCAGGGTTATGTGTTATATCTCGGTGCTATCCATGCACCGCTACTTGTAGAGGGCTGCTAAACCCCCGCCGGCGGTATCCCGCCTGCTAGATGTCGCCAAAGCGGCACCTGTATCTTTTTTACTATATTGTTTTTTAGATTGCAAGCTTTTTTTATTCCGCCGGCACTTGCCCACCGCCCCCTCTCCTTAAAAAAACATTGACAAAAAGACAAACCCCGCCTATGCTCGCGCCAATTCCAGTATTATAATCTCAATTATTAACGCTAATTTTTTTAATTTATGAATTTGCCAACTATTCAGATTCCGTATTACTTTACGGATCAGCGGCACAGCGGATACGCCGATGCCGTCATGGCGGGAAAAGTCAGCTCCGCCAATTTCGTTTTTGTTTCGGACGTGGAAGACATTGCGCCGATTTTGCCGGAAGAGCCGGACTTGCGTCTCGGTTCGCCCGAACATTTTCTCGGCGCGTTTATGGCTGCTCTGGCCAAGCCGGAAAATCTGAAAGCCCTCCCGCACATCATTGCCTTTTGGCAGGACCGGCGGCTGGCGCCTCTCTCGCTTCTGGCCGAGGCTTATTTGGGCGTCGGGCTGCAAAAATACGCCCGGGATGCCCAAGTGCCGCAACAGCGCACGCTGTACCGTCAGGCCGTTGCCAAACTCAAACGCGAAATAGCCAAAAACGCCTCTCCGGTAACGCCGCAGGCGCTGGAGCTTCTCTGCCTCTGGCCGGATATCGCCGCGCAAAAGCTGGGGCTCCTTGTCGAAGGCGCTGACTACAGCCCCGTGCTGGCCAAGCTCGGTTTCACCGGCACGGCGCGCAACATTGCCGCCTTTCTGCTGAAAAACGGTTTTGCCCGCAATCTCCGCGCGATTACCGGTTATCTGCTGCCTCTTCTTGAAACGCTGCAGGAAACCGCCGGAAAAACATCGCCGGGTACCGCCGGAAAAACATCGCAGGGTACCGCCGGAAAAACATCGCCGGAAGCTGCCGGAAAAGCACCGCAGGAAACCGCCGGAAAAACGCCGCAGGGTACCGCCCATAACACGCCGCAGCCGGAAAAGCTCACCTTGGGCGCCGCAGCCGAAATTGCGCTTGCCAACGGCGTTTCCGAACTGGTGCGCCGCCGGGAAAATCTCGACAGCTCCGATTACCGCGATTTGTCCCGGTGCCTGCACAGGATTCGCCCCGGAGTTGCCCTCAACATTTTCCTGAAGCTTATCGGCGCCGACTTGGTTACGGAAACCCGGCATGTCATGGAAATGCGGACAAACCGCGAAATCGTCGTTCATTCGCCCGACACGGTCTTCAGCGACATCCGCCGCCTGGCGGAAAAGCGGCAGGACCCGCAAATGAACCTCAAAATCGCCGCCGCGTTGTACGACGTTGCGCTGCCGCGGGAAAATTACGAACTGCCGCAGCTGGCCGCCGTCCTGCTTGCACAGCCGCAGAAACGCCCCGAAGACTGGAACGCGCTGCTTGGCTTTGCCCGCCATGTCCTTCAGGATTGCAACGCGTCCAGTCAACAGCTGTATCGCTGCCTGTGTGCCGTTGCGCTGAACAGCGGTGAATTTGCCGATATGGTGGAAGTTGCCGAATTCAAACACTGGGCCGTGGAAAAAGCCGGTCTTTGGCGCTGCGGCTGGGACCCCGTACAAAACGTGTTCCGAAGCCGCGGCAGCTTCCGGGAAACGGACAGCACGGCGTTCGTCGTTTTTTATGCCGATTCGCCCCATTCTCTGGATTGGAAAAAATCGCTGCCCGCCCTGTTGCGCGACACGGATCTGAAACCGCAGGTCCGCCGGGAAGCGGTCGAAATCATCGCCGCCCGCCACTGCGGGGAAAAACCGGATTTTCTGCTGAAGGAAGATTTGGAAAAACTCGCCGAATGGGCGCCTGCCCTTCCCGAAGCCTGGCTCGAAACGCTGCCCTGACCGGCGCCGTTTTCACCCGCTGCTCTGGCCGGCGCCGTTTTTACCTGCTGCCCCGCTATCGCGCCAGCCCTCGCACCCGGCTGTTTCCGCAGCCCCGGCGCGCTTCTTTTTCCTGCCCCTCGCCGGGCAGGATTTTTTTTATCCACCATGCAAAAAAACACTTGCATTTTCAAATTAACCTGATAAATATACTTCCGTTGCCGTTTTAGCTCAGTTGGTAGAGCAACGCATTCGTAATGCGTGGGTCGGTGGTTCAAGTCCACTAAACGGCACCATCGCTGAGGGCTTGGTTTTTCTTGATTTGCTTTGTTTTTCGTCAGGACTCTTAAGCCCTCTCTTCTTGTCGTTTTGTGCTGTTTTTTGCCGATTCTTTTCGAACTTTTAGCACAAAATTAGCACAGTCATCTTGCCCGATTCTCTTTAACCAATAAAATCTGCATCCTGTCACTTCGCACTTTCTTCAGCACCAGCTCTTTTATTCCCTCATTCACCACACACCGGAGCTTAAAGTCTGGATAATCCTCACGCAGCCCTTTCACGAAATCAAGAAACTTCTCCCGCGGCGCATAGCTTATCATCGGGCATTTACCCGGCTTGTAACAGCCTATATACGCATCAGCATGAACAATATAAATTTCTTTCAAACTAACCTCAAAAAATTATTGACTTTAAACAAAAGTTCTATTATTTGTATATATGGTTAAAGTTAAGC
>ERZ857969.3513-NODE-3513-length-15421-cov-2.839841_pt1 | contig 15421 bp, 8 predicted proteins | sample MGYA00519864_ERZ857969 | MGnify/ENA primary metagenome ERZ857969 (study PRJEB31778, sample SAMEA3449382) | human gut metagenome | biome: human gut; feature: human-associated habitat; material: faeces | place: United Kingdom | collected 2010/2012 ... | reverse complement strand
ACTATAGTTCTCGGATGGCAGAAATCACTCTTTGGTGACTGCAAAATGCAATATAATCATTGACATAATAAGCAATATGTGGTTCGGATAATAACTTCCGGTATGGGAAGTTTGGGTGATTTAATAAAAAACCGGAAAACGCCGGCATCGGTCTTTATGGAGCAATTTGACGTATCGTGGCATATGATGGTATACTATATAAATTAGGGAAATGTTTCGTTTTGCCTAGAATGACAAGATCATTTGCGGCAAGAAAGGAGATATATGAAAAGAGGTTTCAAGCTGCGAGGTAGACTGCGGCTTCATCTTGGCTGGCCATTGTGGTTGAGCATTCTCTTATTGCCTATGGTGATGCAGCTATATATTGCAGACCGTAAAGCAGGTATCATAGGAACGTGCTATTTTCTTGCATTCTTTTTATGTGCATTGATCATTCGCTACGGCGGTCACAAGAAGATGCGGCGGGATTTGATCCATTTTGCCAGCACGTATGGTCAGATGCAGATGCAGACGATGAAAGAACTCAGTGTTCCATTTGCGGTATTGAGCGAAGAGGGGCAACTGCTTTGGGGCAATGATGAGTTTGTACGCGTAGCAGTCAATAAAAAAGCAGCCAGACGCAATATTGCCAATGTATTTCCGGAGATTTCGGAGAATAGTCTTCCGGTGGACGGCGGCAGGAAAGTAATACACATACACGCTGGAGATAAATATTATCGGGCGGTACTTTCGTTAGTGTCAGATGATGGATTCAACGTGGATGATCAGATCATGCCAATGGATCAGCTGTTGGAAACAAAGCAGTTGATCGCAATGTTTCTGTATGATGAGACGGAAATGATCGAATTGGAAGAGCGGCGAGAGGAAGAGAATCTTATCGTAGGTCTTCTTTACATCGATAATTTTGATGAGATGTTAGACAGTATTGATGAAGTACGCCAATCTCTGATGACGGCACTGATCGACCGTAAGATCAATAAAACAATGCAGGCGATCGATGCTATATGTAAAAAAATAGAAAAGGACAAATTCCTGTTTGTCTTTAAGCAGAAATATTTACAGGAATTGATGAATGATCGTTTTTCTGTTTTGGAAGAGATACGAAATATCAATATTGGAAATGAGCAGACAGCAACGATCTCAATTGGTATCGGTGTCGGTAAGGGAACTTTTAACGAACGCTATGAATGGGCGCGTGCAGCTATTGATCTTGCGCTTGGACGTGGCGGTGATCAGGCGGTGATCAAAAACGGTGATCAGGAACAATTCTATGGGGGCAAACGTGTTCAGATCGAGCGCAATACCCGCGTTAAGGCTCGTGTCAAAGCGCATGCTTTGCGAGAGTTGATCGAAGGAAAAGAGCGTGTTGTCGTCATGGGGCATTCCATCGGAGACGCGGATTCGTTTGGAGCTTCGGTCGGCATTTACCGTATTGCTAAGGCATTAAACCGCAAGGCACATATTGTTGTTGATGAGGTGAATGCTTCGGTACGCCCGTTAAAAGAACGCTTTTATACGAACGATTATGATGACGATATGCTCGTAAGTGGCGAAGAGGCGGTCAGGCTTGTGGATGAGACTACGTTGTTAGTTATTGTCGATGTCAACAAGGGAGAACATACAGAGTGTCCGGAGCTTATTGAATTGGCGCAGTCTATTGTGGTGATTGATCATCACAGACAGGCCGGTGATGCGATTGCAAAAGCCGTATTGTTTTATATTGAACCATATGCATCGTCAGCGAGTGAAATGGTGGCAGAGATCTGTCAGTATATTGGCGGCGGATTGAAGCTGCGTGCAGCCGAGGCAGAAGCGTTGTATGCCGGTGTAATGATCGATACGAATTATTTCACGGACAAGACAGGTGTGCGCACGTTCGAGGCAATGGCCTATCTGAAACGGAACGGTGCTGATTCTGTGCGTATCCGCAAGATGTTTCGTGAGGATATCAATGAGTACAAAATACAAGCAGAGGCCATTCAGAATACGGAATTGTATCTGGACCACTATGCAATCACAGAAAGTGAGTCTCGTGGGGTGGAGACACCGACAGTGCTTGGTGCAAAGATTGCCAATTCCCTGTTGAATATCGAACAGGTAAAGGCATCATTTGTATTGACAAAATACAACGGCAAAGTATTTGTAAGCGCAAGGTCTATCGATGAGCTGAATGTGCAGCTAATGATGGAAAAACTCGGCGGCGGAGGTCATATTAATATGGCCGGTGCGCAGATTCCGGGACTGGATGTGGAGAGTGCAAAAGCACAGATCCGTGCATTGATCGATGCAATGATCGCTAATGGAGATGCAGACTAGCCGCGATAATCGGCAATAGAAATCCGGCTTAGCTGTGATGATTGGCAATGAGATGCGGACAGAGGCATATGTAGTGGTGTTGACATTTTTGGCAAATAGACGGAAACGGGGGATAAAGACATGGAAGTAATTTTATTAGAAGATGTAAAATCATTGGGGAAAAAGGGTGAACTGGTTAAAGTTAATGAAGGATACGCAAGAAATTTCTTGTTGAAGAAAAATCTTGGTATAGAGGCTACCGCAAAGAATAAAAATGACCTGAAATTGCAGAAACAGCACGAGGCGAAGCTGGCAAAGGAAAAATTAGAGGCAGCGAAAGCATTTGCGGAGGAGATGAAAGAAAAATCGATCACCGTATCCATTAGGACCGGCTCCGGTGGAAGAAGCTTTGGGTCGGTATCGACCAAAGAATTGGCAGTTGCAGCTAAAGAGCAGCTTGGGTATGAATTGGACAAAAAGAAGATGGTGCTGCAGGATCCGATCAAAAGTCCGGGCATCTTTACACTTCCGATCAAATTGCATCCTAAGGTAACGGGCGAGTTAAAGGTAATCGTCAAAGAGGTATAATCGCACAAAAGGAGAAACGTAGATGGAAGAAGCAGTGATCAAACGGATTCCGCCGCATAATATTGAGGCGGAGAGAGCGGTGATCGGCTCGATGATCATGGACCGGGATGCCATTTTGGTATGTTCAGAGATGCTGACAGCAGAAGATTTCTATCAGGGGCAATATGGCATACTTTTTGAGGCATTGCTCGATCTGTTTCGCGGTGGAATTGGTACAGATCTGATCACTCTGCAAAACAAGCTTCGTGAAAAAGAAGCTCCGCCGGAATTGTGCAGTGTCGAATACATTGGCAGTTTGCTAAATAGTGTGCCGATTTCTGCAAATGTGAAGTATTATGCCACAATCGTCAAAGAAAAAGCGATGCTTAGAAGGCTGATACAGACAGCTGAGAGGATTGCCAGTACTTGTTATATGGACAAAGAACCGTTAGAAGATATTTTGGATGCGACTGAAAAAAATATCTTTCAGGTGATGCAGCAGCGTACCGGCAGTGAGTTTGAACCGATTCGAGATGTTGTTTTGCGTACCTTAGATAGTATTGAGCAGGCGGCGAAACAGAAAGGGCATATTACCGGATTGGAGACCGGATTTCGGGATTTGGATTACAAGACAGCGGGTCTGCAAAAGTCCGATCTGATTTTGATCGCAGCACGTCCGGCTATGGGTAAGACGGCGTTTGTACTGAACCTGGCAGAATATATTGCATTGCATAGCAAGAGTACGATTGCGATGTTTAGCTTGGAAATGAGTAAGGAGCAGCTTGTGAAACGAATGCTTTCGATGAATTCTCATGTTGACTCCCAAAAGATAAGAACCGGTAATCTGGAAGACGAGGACTGGGACAGACTGGTGGGCAGTGTCCGGCGGATTGGTAATTCGCATCTTGTGATTGACGATACATCAGGAATCACGGCGACAGAGCTTCGTTCCAAATGCCGTAAGTTAAAGATCGAGCAGGGATTAGATCTGGTTATTATCGATTACCTGCAGTTGATGTCGGGCAGTGGAAAGCGCAAAGGCGAGAACAGACAGCAGGAAATTTCGGAAATCTCCCGTTCTCTCAAAGTTATGGCGCGAGAATTAAACGTTCCGGTGATCGCTTTATCACAGTTATCACGTGCAGTTGAGCAGCGTCCGGACAAGAAACCGATGCTTTCTGATCTGCGTGAGTCCGGAGCGATCGAGCAGGATGCCGATATGGTTATGTTTTTGTATCGTGACGAATATTATAACCCGGACAGCGAGGAAAAAGGTGTGGCAGAGGTCATTATCGCAAAACAGCGTAGTGGCCCGACAGGATCGGTGAAACTGGCATGGTTAGCGAACTTGACGAAGTTTGGAAATCTGGAACAGGAAAGAAATTAACACTTGATTTACAGACAGGAATTGATTAGAATATATAAGGTTGAATACAACCAACCGGGATTCATGCTTTGTGGCTGAGGAATCCCGCAAAGGATAGACCGAGTATAGAGACTGCAACAAGGAAGGATAGGAGGAAACCATGGCAAACAAGGTTACTTTTGATTACTCTCTGACAGAGAACGTAATTTCTGCAGACGAGATCAAATCAATGGAGAAAATTACAAACGACGCAAAAGAGTTATTACTTAGCAAAGAAGGAGCAGGAAGTGATTTCTTAGGATGGATTGACCTTCCGATTGATTATGATAAGGAAGAATTCGCACGTATCCAGAAAGCTGCTGAGAAGATTCAGTCTGATTCAGAAGTGCTTTTGGTAATCGGTATCGGCGGTTCTTATTTGGGAGCAAGAGCAGCAATTGAGTTCTTGAGACATGGATTTTATAACAATGTGTCCAAAGAAATTCGTAAAACACCAGAGATTTATTACTGTGGTAACAATTTGAGCGGCACATATCTGTCACAGTTGATCGACGTGATCGGTGATCGTGACTTTTCCGTAAATATTATCAGCAAGTCCGGTACTACGACGGAGCCTGCTGTTGCATTCCGTATTTTCAAGGAAATGTTAGAGAAGAAATATGGTAAAGAGGAAGCTGCTAAGAGAATATATGCAACAACGGACAAGCAGAAAGGTGCGTTGAAGAACCTTGCTACAGAAGAAGGTTATGAGAGCTTTGTTGTACCGGATGATGTCGGAGGACGTTTCTCCGTACTTACCGCAGTTGGTTTACTTCCAATTGCTGTTAGTGGTGCAGACATTGCTAAGTTGATGGAAGGTGCAGCATCCATGCGTGAACTTTGCTTGGACAAAGATTTCGCAGACAATGATTCTATGAAGTATGCTGCGATCCGTAATATCTTATTACGCAAGGGGAAATCTGTGGAGATCCTTTGCAACTATGAGCCTGCATTCCACTATGTAGCTGAGTGGTGGAAACAGCTTTACGGAGAGAGCGAAGGTAAAGATCAGAAAGGTATTTTCCCGGCAGCAGTTGATTTGACAACAGATCTGCATTCCATGGGACAGTTCATTCAGGACGGAAGCCGTATCATGTTTGAGACAGTTATGGAATTAGAAGAGCCGACATTAGATGTAACGATTCAGGAAGAGCCGGTTGATCTTGATGGATTAAACTATTTGGCTGGCAAGAACCTTGACTTCATCAACAAGAGTGCGATGAAGGGAACACAGTTGGCACACGTTGATGGCGGTGTACCAAACTTGAGCGTAAAGGTTCCGGCACAGAATGAATATTATTTGGGTCAGTTATTCTACTTCTATGAGTTCGCCTGCGGTGTAAGTGGATATATCCTTGGTGTAAATCCATTTAACCAGCCGGGTGTTGAGAGCTATAAGAGAAATATGTTCGCATTGCTTGGCAAGCCAGGCTATGAGGCAGAGAGAGAAGAGCTCTTAAAGAGACTGTAATTGACGTAAATAGAGCAATTCGAAGTTATACAACAAAGGCAAATCCCCATTTTCCTGTTATGGATCTATGATGACAGGGAAGAGGGGCTTTGCTTTTTTGATTTCATAGGAAAATTATGGGGGAATAGGTTGGCGATAACGCAAAGTACAGGTATAATAAAGAGAAGATGCCAGGGAGGAGGATAGAAACATTTATGATAGATTGGAAGGGCGAGTTGTTTGAGTGGATGCCGGGCTGTATCGGAATATTTAGACATGATGGGAAATGTCTGCGTACGGTAGCGCTCAACGCTAAAATGCGTGACATACTTGGGGTGACAGAAGAAGATGTTCAGACAAGTACCTGTAAAGAGCTGCTGCAGATACATCCGGATGATAGAGAGAACCTTTACAGCAGTTTTGACCAGGCAATTATTGATAAAAGGGATACATTAGAAATCAAGGCACGGTTTTATAGACGGAAGTTGAAACAGTATGTCTGGTTTCAGGCTAATTTTCAGTTTCAGTATCGGTCGGATGGTGAAACGATCGTTTATGCATTATATCAAGATGTGACATCACGTATGCGCATGAAAGAAAAGCTGCAGCACAACATTAAAACGATGCGGACAGCGATGGATCAGTGTGGTGTTTATTATGCTTTGTATGATATTGATGCCAATACGATTACTTATAACTCTAAAATGCAGCAAGATTTTGGAGTGCCTGCGGTAGCACAGCGAAATGCAGGAAAACCACGTAGATTGATGACCGAGTCCGGTCGGGCGGAATTGATCCGGTTGGAGCAGGGAGCACCGACGATGATCGCAGCTACGGCATTAGACATTACGAAAGAAAAGGAAGAGGAAAAGCGTTTTAGTCAGGAGAATATGTATCATCAACTCCTTTTTAATAATATGACATCGGTTATTCGAATCAATATTACAGCATGGAAAGTATTAGACTATGCCGGAGAATATGTATTGATTCATGAGAGGGAGAATGATCCGTTTGGTGTTATGATCGACCATATTACCGATGAGGAGCAAAAAAAGGAATTTACCCGTATTTTTCATCGAAATAATCTGATCCACTTATTTGAAAGCGGGCAGAGGCAGGTATCCTATACCTTTCGTAGTAAACGTCTTTCGGGAAAAACGCTGTGGATGAAGATTGTTTTAGATATGACGGCACGCGAGGGGGAAGATATATATGGCTTTGTATCGCTGCAGGATGTAGATCGTAATGTCATAAAAGAACTTGTTCGTGGGCAGGTAGTTGATTCAATGATCGACTTCATCGCATATTGGAATACGGCAGCGAATGACAGTCAGATCTTTACTCGGTATGAATGTTATCAGGTAGATGCTTCGTTTGAGGGTAAGAAAAAGGTGGAGAAACTGCAAGAACAGTTGATCAATCTGGTCATTCCGGAGGAAAGAGAAATCATCAATGCGCAGATGTCGTGGGAAGTAATACATGCCCGAATCCAACACGGACTCAGTTGGGATTTTATGTATCACGCACAGGATGAGGAACTTGGTGTACGTACTAAGCGTATTTTTGCTTTCTTTTTGGAAAATGATGAGAGCGTCATTGTGATGGTGCAGAGAGATGTTACAGATATCATGTCCGAACAGGAAAAGCAAAATGCAGAGTTGCAGCGGGCCTTGGAAATTGCCAATCGTGCCAGTCATGCCAGAGATGAGTTCCTGTCAAGCATGAGTCATGATCTCAGAACTCCTCTGAATGGAATTATTGGGGCGGCAGAGCTTGCGAAGCTTTTCGGAGATGAAGTTCCGGATATGGTACAGGAATATTTGGACGACATTATATCTTCCGGTCATTTTATGCTGAATCTGGTTAACGACATTTTGGATACCAACCGGTTGGCATCCGGTAAACTGGAATTGCATCTCAAGAAGATCGATATCCAGCATATCATCCAGGATATGCGGCAGATATTTGGAGTTACATGTGCCGACAAAGGAATCAATCTTGTATTTGAACCGGGTGAAAATAATCATACCGTGTATGCAGATCCGGTGCGTATACAGCGAATATTTAGCAACCTGCTGTCAAATGCGATCAAGTTTACACCACCCGGTGGTACGGTATATTTTCGTGCAATAGAGCGTGAAATCATTGGCGACAAATACTTAGTGACTATTCAAGTTAAGGATACAGGAACCGGAATGAGTGAGGAATTTCAAGAGCATATGTTTGAAATCTTTGCACAGGAAGAAAATGATACCAATACCTTTAACATTGGAACGGGACTAGGGTTATCAATCGTAAAGAACCTGGTTGAACTGATGGGTGGAACAATACGATGCTCCAGTAAACTGGGTGTGGGAACAGAGTTTTTTGTAACGATGCCATTTCAGCTTGCGGAAGAAGCAGAGGAGGAACAATCGGCAGAAAAATGTGCAATACAAGAGGAATTGCTTTGGGATCATCGAATACTGCTTGTTGAAGATCATGACTTAAACGCCAAGATCGTGACCAGATTGCTGGAGAGCAAGCAGGTGGAACGGGCCAAAAACGGCAAAGAGGCGGTTGAGTTGTATGCAGCAAGTGCTCCATATAGCTATGATGCAATCCTAATGGATATACAGATGCCGGTCATGGATGGTATTGAAGCAAGTAAGAAGATACGTATGCTGGAGCGGCCGGATGCAAGATTAATCCCGATCATAGCACTGACAGCCAACGTATTTGATGTAGATGTGCAGCGCAGTAAGGCGGTAGAAATGAATGCACATCTGGTCAAACCGATCGATCCGCAGAAGCTGTTCCGGACATTGATCGCACTTTGGAAATAAATAGAGGAAAGAATAAAGCACAAGGAAGGACGGATGAGTATGTGTAAGAAAATGTTAACGTTTAGTTATGATGATGGTATTTATCAGGATGAGCGCTTGGTGGAGATATTTAATAAATATGGTATGAAAGCAACCTTTAATCTGAATACGGGAATTCAGTCTCCAGAGAGTAATTTTGAGATCGAGGGGATAAAGATCGCCCGCATGGAGCAGGAGGGACTGGCAAAATTATATGAGGGACATGAGATCGCTTTGCACGGCTTGACACATGCATCGCCCTCCGGTATCAAACCGGAAGATTATTCGCAGGAATATTTGCAGGATGCCCGTAACATTGAGAAACTATATGGAAAATATCCGGTTGGCATGGCTTACGCTTATGGTGATGTACCGGATCCGGTCGTTTCGTATTTGAAAGATATTGGTATTCGTTACGGAAGGACGGTAGAGAGTACACATAGTTTTACGTTGCCACAGGATCCGCTGAGGCTTAATGCAACCTGTCATCATAACGATGATAAGTTGTTTGAGCTGGCAGAACAGTTTTTGGCTGCAAAACCAGAGGAACCAATGTTGTTTTATGTGTGGGGACATAGCTATGAGTTTGATGTAAACAACAATTGGGAGCGAATAGAAGAATTCTGCAAAATGCTTGGTGGACGCGATGATATTTTTTATGGTACCAACGCACAATGTTTAGGATATATATAAGGCGGTTTTTGCCTCCTTTCCGGTAATATATATAGCGAAAGCAGAAAGTTTGAAGGGAGGAGAAGATTATGAGATGCGAAAATAATCTAATGGAAACCACATTAAAAAAGAATATGTCCCTGTATGAGGAGGATCAGCAGCCGGATGGAGGAAGATGGCGGAAGATCCTGCGCTATGTATTGATCGCAGTCATACTTGCAATCGTTATTCAGATGCTATATGCGGGAGTGCTCTTTTTACTTGCTTGGAGAGCGGAAGGGTCTCTTCAAACAGCGTCAAGTTATAAACAGATTGAAAAAAGTTTTAAGCGTGTGATCAAAGCACAGCAAAAGGTGGTATCCCGCTATGAATTTTATGAGGATCCGTTTAAGTCAGATCCTTTGCCAATGGCATATAACTGTTCGCTGGGAAGTTTAATGCAGTCGGCAGCATCCTCTGTCAGTGAAGGGGTATTAGACAGAGAGCCGGGTTCTACGCAGGAAGATTGGCCTGAACTGGTCACACAGGATAGTACGACCAACACAGAAAATGCAGATGAGGCAGAGATGGATCAGATTCTGACGAAGGATGGTTTGATCTATGTGCTTTATTATAACGATGGCCCCTATATAAGGAGCAATGCTACGGATCAAGAGGGTGCGACGGATCAACTGTACATTCTTCGAGAGAAGAATGGTATCTGCGAGGAAGTTGGCAAAGTATCCCTTAAAATTAATGATCCATATCAGAATGCCAGTAGTGAAGATGATCTGTACGGCGATGAAAGTGCTAGCTATGAAGATGGTCTGATGTGGTGTGGAAAGAGCTTGCTATATGTGAAGAATACGAGAGCACAGACCTATGTGATACCGATCGATGTATCGGATCCTCAGAAACCACAGGCTGGCAAGATGCTTCGGCAAAACGGTCAAAATCTTTGCACACGCGTATCCGGAGAGCAGTTGATCATTGCCTCTGTGATGCAACCATATACCGATGCCGATGGTGTTATCAGCATTGAAGATCCGCAAATTAATGACAAAAAGCTGGCGGTTAAGGATGTATATTGGCAGCGGGATCTGTATCAGCCGGGGTATACGCTTGTGTGCAGTTACCGCATGGCAGATCATACGCAGTTAGAGCCGGTCGGTCATAAAGCGTTAGCAGGAACGGCGATGAAAGTATACATGTCCGGCAAAAATGTATATGTGCTTTGCCGAACCGTTGCGAAGCGGTTCGATGAGACAGAACGCACCGGAATCACCAAGTTTGTTGTGGATTCAGAGGGGACAGTGAAAGCAACAGCGACCCATATTGTCAAAGGAATTGTAGGAGAGGGATTTGCGGTTAAAGAGCAGGGTGGACATTTGTGGCTGTGTATGTCGGTGCATCATTATAAGTCAGAGTGGAAATGGAAAAAGGCAGAGGTACCTTTTAACTGGAAATTACCTGCACATTATACGGGACAGCTCAAAATGCTCTGCGGAGAAGAAGAGAGTTCCCGTAATGTCAGTGTATATGCACTGGATGATTCGCTGCAGGAGATTGGAACAAGTTCTGAAATATGCAAAGGGGAAACGGTGCAGTGTGCGCGTTTCCTGAACAAGACATTATATTTGGTGGTAAATGATGACCGTAAAATGATACAGGTATCAATGGCAGCAGAAGCAGATCCACAGGTCCTCGCACAGATCAAATTAGCCGATGAGGTTCATTATCTGCATTTGTTCCCATCGGATCCATCGATGATCTTTTCACTCGGGAAGACAACAACCGGAGAACTGGATATGACGGTTTTTCAGGCAACGGAGGGATCTGACATCAAACAGGTTGCAAGTTATGGTTTGCGGCAGCATGATTCCAGCGCATTAGCAGACCATACAAAAATCTTAGTGCAGAAGACGGAGAAAGGATTTTACTTGGGATTTGCAACGTATAATGCGGAAGGCTTGCAGTATCCGCTATTGCATTATACTGCAGATGAATCTGTAACTCAGGTTCTTCGCTCAACATCCAAAGGTCGTGCAGATTATTGGTGCCGCGGACTGTTTATTGATGGCAGCTTTTATGTATTCCGCAATTCCAACCGTGATCTGCAGATGGAAAAATATGAGCATCCACAGATGGAGGCGTATGCCGACAAGGCAAAGGTGTGGTCTAATTATTAACGCAAATTTCTTTATACCATAAAAAGGAGCTGTCGCACTAAGCAATTAGTGCGTAGCCCCTTTTTGGATATATCGTCTATATAGGAAGTATATTACTGATGGCTGTCCTGATAGTTCAAAGCAGCACCGACAAATCCCTTAAACAATGGATGTGGACGGTTTGGTCTGGACTTAAATTCAGGGTGAGCCTGTGTTGCTACAAACCACGGATGTGATGGAAGCTCGCACATTTCTACGATGCGTCCGTCCGGAGACAAGCCGGAAAGCTTCATGCCGGATTTCTGTAAATCTTCGCGGTAGTAGTTATTTACTTCGTAACGGTGACGATGTCTTTCGTGGATGGTTTCCTCACCGTACAGCTCATAAGCTTTGGAATCCTTGTCCAGTACACAAGGGTAGGAACCGAGACGTAACGTGCCGCCGATATCTTCAATGCCGTCCTGTTCCGGCATTAAATGAATCACAGGATGTGTTGTCTGAGGATCCAGTTCAATACTATGCGCATCATTGAAACCACAGACGTGTCTTGCAAATTCAACGATAGCAAGCTGCATTCCCAAACAAAGACCTAAGAATGGAATACCGTGTTCTCGTGCATACCGGATCGCTGTGATCTTTCCATCGATGCCGCGGTCACCAAAGCCGCCAGGTACTAATATACCGGATACATCATGAAGGAGTTCATCAGCATTTTCTTCATTTAAGTCTTCAGATGGAATCCATTTGATCGTTACATTGCTTTTGTGCGCAAGTCCGCCATGCTTGAGAGCTTCTACAACACTGATATATGCATCGTGCAGAGAAGTGTATTTGCCGACGAGAGCAACAGTAACATCTTTCTCAAGATTTTTGAGGGTATGAACCATTGTCTGCCACTCTTCCATGTCCGGTGTTTTGCAGTCTAACTTCAAGCATTTGCAGGCAACATCTGCGAGATGCTCCTTTTCCATTGCCAAAGGTGCTTCATATAGAGTCTCTACATCTAAATTCTGCATTACGTGATCGGTCGGAACATTACAAAACAGTGCGATTTTATCTTTGATGCCCGGCTCGAGAGGACGCTCTGTACGGCATACGATGATGTCCGGCTGAATACCCATTCCCTGCAGCTCCTTAACGCTTGCCTGTGTTGGCTTGGTTTTCATTTCACCGGAAGCACCCAGGTATGGGATGAGTGTCACATGGATCAAGATAGCATTTTCACGTCCAACATCATGCTGAAACTGGCGGATCGACTCTAAGAAAGGCTGGCTTTCGATATCGCCGACAGTGCCGCCGACCTCAATGATTGCAATCTGTGTATCTTTACAGCCATCGTTACGGTAGAAACGGCTCTTGATCTCATTTGTAATATGTGGGATAACCTGAACAGTTCCGCCGCCAAAGTCACCGCGACGTTCTTTCGAGAGAACGGACCAATATACTTTTCCGGTTGTTACGTTGGATTGTTTGGTCAGATTTTCATCAATGAAACGTTCGTAGTGGCCAAGATCCAAGTCAGTCTCTGCACCATCATCCGTAACGAACACTTCACCGTGCTGTACCGGATTCATAGTACCGGGATCGATATTGATATAAGGGTCGAATTTCTGCATGGTCACACTATAACCACGCATTTTCAAAAGTCTGCCCAGAGATGCGGCTGTAATTCCTTTGCCGAGACCGGACACAACACCACCAGTGACGAAGACATATTTGACTGCCATTTGTGTATCCTCCTTTGTGTCAGAACATTGTTGTCAATAAATAAACCAATATTTTTCTATTATACTCTATATGATTGGGTTTGTTCAATATATTTTTGCACAAAAAGGAAAGAAAATTCATGGAAAATTTCCAAGAAATACATAGAAATTTCAGACTTTCTTAATATTGTGAAATATTGCTTTTTGGGCAGACTAGACTTATAATAGAAATAGTTTACAGGATATGAGGAGGACAAATTATTTGGACAACAATATATCAAATCAAAATAGAAACCAAAATAACAGCCAAAATAACAACAATATGGGAAATAATTTTGGACGCGGACAGAACCGTAAAAGCATGGTGCTTTGTCTGCTCGTTGCACTTGGCATTTTTCTTGTGTTTTCCTTGATGAATCGTCAGGTAGAAAAGGCAAGAGATAAAGAGATCAGCTATGACCAGTTTTTGCAGTTGCTGGATGATGGACAGGTTGAATCTGTGACACTCACTTCTGATCAGATCAAGATCGTTCCGAAGAAACAGTCAAATAGTCTGTATCAGATCACCTATCATACCGGTCTGATCAGTATGGATATTACATTGGTACAGCGATTAGAAAAGGCAAATGTAAAGTTCACCAAAAAGTCAGACAGTTCCAATAGTATGGTCTACATGCTGGTATCGACTGTATTGCCATTTTTACTGCTATGGGTCGGACTGATCTTTATGTCCCGTGTTATTTCTAAAAATTCCGGCGGTATTATGGGTGTTGGTAAGAGTACGGCGAAGATGTATGTTCAGAAAGAAACCGGTGTAACATTTCGCGATGTAGCCGGTCAGGAAGAGGCAATGGATTCGTTGAATGAGCTGGTCGACTTCCTGCATAATCCGAAGAAATATACGGAGATTGGTGCCAAACTGCCGAAGGGAGCATTGTTAGTCGGACCTCCGGGAACCGGTAAGACACTGCTTGCAAAGGCGGTGGCCGGCGAAGCTAAAGTTCCGTTTTTCTCTCTTTCCGGATCTGATTTCGTAGAGATGTTCGTCGGTGTAGGTGCATCGCGAGTGCGTGATCTGTTTAAGCAGGCACAGCAGATGGCACCATGTATTATTTTCATTGATGAGATCGATGCCATCGGTAAGAGCCGTGACAGTCAGTATGGAGGCAGCAACGACGAGCGCGAGCAGACGTTAAATCAGCTGTTATCCGAGATGGATGGATTTGACAGTTCGAAAGGCCTTGTCATCTTAGGTGCGACAAACCGACCGGAAGTGCTTGATAAGGCATTACTCAGGCCGGGACGTTTTGATCGACGTATTATCGTAGAAAAGCCGGATCTTAAGGGCCGAGTTGATATTTTACGTGTGCATGCCAAGGATGTATTAATGGATGAGTCGGTTGACTTTGAGGAAATTGCTCTTGCGACCAGTGGAGCCGTTGGTGCGGATCTTGCTAATATGATCAATGAGGCTGCTATTATGGCTGTGCGTTCCGGAAGAAGAGCAGTCAATCAGAAAGATCTGTTCGAGGCAGTGGAAGTCGTTATTGCCGGTAAGGAGAAGAAAGACCGCATTTTAGGCAAAGAGGAGAAACGGATCGTTGCATATCACGAGGTAGGGCATGCGCTAGTGACTGCACTGCAGAAAAATGCGGAGCCGGTTCAAAAGATTACGATCGTGCCACGTACGATGGGATCTCTTGGATATGTCATGCAGGTTCCGGAAGAAGAGAAATATCTGATGAGCAAAGCAGAGATACTCACTCGGATCACAACATTATTTGGAGGCAGGGCTGCGGAAGAATTAGTGTTTGATTCTGTAACGACAGGAGCTTCCAATGATATTGAAAAGGCAACCTCTCTTGCCAGAGCAATGGTAACACAGTACGGTATGTCTGATAAATTTGGATTGATCGGTTTAGAGAGTGTGCAGAACAAATATCTGGATGGCAGAACGGTGTTAAATTGTGGTGATGCAACAGAAGCAGAGATAGATCTTGAAGTCATGAAGATATTGAGTGAATGTCACCAAAAGGCTAAAGAATTGTTGGATGGCAATCGTGATGCACTGGATCAGCTCGCCGCATTTTTGATCGAGCATGAGACGATCACCGGTAAAGAATTTATGAAGATCTATCGTAAAGTACAGGGTATTGAGGAACCGGAAGGTGACCGCTTTGACTTACTTGTGCTGGATGTCGATGGTACGCTGCATAATTCTCATCGCGAGATTTCTGATGCAACCAAGAATGCGTTGATCGAAGCGCAGAAGCGCGGCAAGACGATCGCTATCGCATCCGGAAGATCCATTGCAGGAATTCGCCAGACAGCTTCTG
>ERZ857969.3510-NODE-3510-length-15436-cov-7.171640_pt1 | contig 15436 bp, 20 predicted proteins | sample MGYA00519864_ERZ857969 | MGnify/ENA primary metagenome ERZ857969 (study PRJEB31778, sample SAMEA3449382) | human gut metagenome | biome: human gut; feature: human-associated habitat; material: faeces | place: United Kingdom | collected 2010/2012 ... | reverse complement strand
TTGGAATTTCGGCGTCCATACCTATATCTCGATTGAAGTCAAGAAGGTCTTATGAAACATACCGACGAATTGAAACCCATACTGACGGCGATATTCGCCATCAACAGGACGAGCGAACACGAGGACAAGGATATTTCCCTTGTCCTCGATTACGCTTTTAGAAGATTTTTCGGCGCAAATACCAATCTGCTCACTCTTGCCTGTATCGGCAAGACAAAGGAACAAATAATGCCGGAAGTAAGGCAACTGCTTGAAACCGGCACGCAATATAAACAATATTTGGAGGACTATAAAAAATGAAACCGTTTAAGACGCAAGCACATATCCACTCCCTCAACGGAGCAATAGACGAAATCACCGTCCTCGATATGAAAGAGGACGGCAGACAAACAATATATATCGTTGACTATCGCGGAGTGAAATGCTCCGCGATTTTTAATCCTTTCAACTGCACCTATTACGCAGACGACGTGTACGGGAGGCTTGAAAAATGAACAACATTCAGAAACTTGCCGCAGAAGGCAACAAAAATCACCGCATCTTTGCAGCGACGGTCGTAGACCTTATGCACTCGCAGGGCTTTTACGGACGGTTATACCGTTCCGTAAACGCAATGGACGACGAGCGATATGATCAACTCTATGAGTTGATTGATAAGCAAAATTTCCAAGACCCGCTCGATGTCGTGCTTTGGCTGGAATGCTGAAAAAAGGAGACACGTCTATGCGAAGAATATTTTATTACTACAACGCTCACGGGGCGCTCATATTTGAATACAGGGACAACAGCGGCCGGTTTATCGACCGCTGTTATCTTTACTATTCATTCCGAGAAGCGTTACACAGATTCCGCGCCGAGTTCGGATTGCAACGCAAACATATCGAACTTATCAAATTGTATTAAAAAGGAGCATTAAAATGGCAAACTTACAGGAACTCAAAAAGTATCTCAACCACGAATTTTCATCCGGGTGCTACACCGGCGACGATTATAAGACTTTTCAGACAAAGTATCTCAATTACCTGCGCACTATGTGCAAAGAAAACCATTGGGAGCTTGTCAATATCGGGCGCAATCACTATTGCTTTTCGGCGTTCATCAAGAGCGCGGAAAATAAGTGTATTTACGTTTCCATTTCTGACGTGCGCTATTTCACGAACGAATGGTACGGACATATCCTCATACGAACGGCCAAAGACGAGCAGGACTATCGCGGCGGGTTCAACAATTACACGACGCTTGAAAACTTGCCCGCAAAGGCAGCAGAACTTCTGGACGATTTACCATTCTGAAACAAAAAGGAGGCCAACTATGCCAAAATTAAACCTTACAACAACGACGAAAGAAGAACAAAAAGTCAAAGCATACTTGGAGGCGAACGCTTCCTCCACCCTTGCCGAAAAGATAAACAACGGCGTGCACATTCAGAAGGACGGTAAAACGCTTATAAACAAAAAGACGCTTGCAGGCTTTATGAAATTTGCCTGTGACGAGGCGAAAAAGCAAGCCGAAAAAGGCGCGCATTCTGCCTGTATCGATGATGACGTCGTGTACGGTTGGGCAGTGCATTACTTCGAGGAAGATTCCATCGAAGGCACGCTTTACAACGATGATGGTACCGAATATAAGGCACCCGTGCCCAAAGTCACGGCTAAGGCGCCGGCGGTGAAAGCCGCTCCGCCAAAACCGCAACCGAAGCCGCAGCTTTCCATGTTCGATATGCTCGAAAATGCCAATAATTCGGGCATATCTGCCGCCCAATCGGACGATGAAGACGATGAGCCGACCGATGAAGAGGTCCGCGAAGCAGAAGAACAGCTCGTCGCAGAAGAGAAAGCTGAACAGCAAAAGCCTACGACCTCGCCCGTGTATCAGAAATATCTGGACGTTCAGAGAAAATATCCGCAGGCTATCGTCGCCATGCGTTTGGGCGACTTTTACGAGGTGTTTGGCGACAACGCAAAACTGCTTGCAGACGAGCTGCCCCTTACCCTTACGGGGCGGGATTGCGGACTTGAAAGCCGCGTGCCGATGGTCGGTTTCCCTTATCACGCCTCGGATATGTATCTGAAGAAGATGCTCGCAAACGGGCACAACGTCGTCCTGATTGAAAATAACGGCATCCGTGAACTTCCCTCCGCGCAGACTGTTGACCCGGAAACGGGCGAAATTATCGGTGAAATCCCCGAAGAAGAGATGCGCGAATTTGACGGCGACATCGACGAAGCCATCCCCACCGTTTCGGGCCTTCTGAAAGGCTATTCGGAAGAGCCGAAAACAGACGAAAAGCTCGAACAGGATATTTCCGCCCTGATAGATGATGAGGACGACTTTGACGTGACCGCCTTCGACGCCGAGGCGGTTGCAGTACTTAGCGAAATGTTCGGCGACGAAATCGAATTGAGGTGAAAAAAATGAATCCGAATTATATACGACCTATTCCAAAGAAAATTGAAAAGCGCATCCTTAGCTACGATGCCAAACACGGCTGTAACAGCGGTCTGCGCTTTTATGCCTATCTCACAACCATACAGAAAGAGCTTGTGAAGATAACCGTTGCCGTGCGCAATAAGGGCAAGCACACAAGGCTCATAAAACAGGTCGCCATCCACGGCGTGTATTCGGACAAGTGCCTTGTCAAAGATATGGAATACAGCTTTATGGGCAACTACCGCGTCGGCTGGTATGACGAAGGTATCAAATATCCATACAATATGCCGCCTTTTTACAACGACGGCAAGTGGTACGCCGTCGATTACAAGTACTTCAACCCGTGGACGCCCGTCATCAACCCGAAATTTGCGCTATCTCTCCCGCAGTTCCGCTATTCTGCCGTGGATATTCAGGATCCGCCATGCATCGTGACCTACCTTCGCACCTATCTCAAATACCCGCAAACAGAATATCTCGTCAAAGCGGGGCTTGGCAAATATGTCGGCAGTGTCATGATATTGAAGAAAATCGGCTGCGACAAAAGTTTTCGCAAGTGGCTGATGGCGCACCGTGAAGAACTGATACGCCATTACTACTATGTGGACGTCGTTCTGCGGGCGTACAAGACAGGAAAAACGCTCGAAACATTGCAGGCTTACCGCGAAGCGAAGATAAACCTGCGAAACGACAATACGCTTGCACCCATACGCGAACTTTTCACGGGTATGGAACGAGAAAAATTCTTCGATTACATCTCCGCACAGAACACCAATGCAAACGCCTATCTCGACTATCTCAAAGCCTGCAACTATCTCGGTTTGGATATGTCCCTGCCGAAGAATCGCTTCCCGCATGATTTCAGATACTGGCACGATATGCGAATAGACCAATATGCCACGGAGCGGGCAGAGGCAGACAGAAAGGCGAAACAGGAATTGTACGAGAAATTCGCCTCGATTGCCCAAAAGTACCTGCCGCTCGAACACGACAAGCGGAGCGCATTTATCTGCGTGATTGCCCACTCACCCGCCGACCTTGTGCGCGAAGGGGAAATGCTTCACCACTGCGTGGGCCGAATGAATTACGACCAACGGTTTATCCGCGAGCAATCGCTCATCTTCTTCATTCGTATGCGGGAACAGCCCGATACGCCGTTCGTCACGCTCGAATACTCGCTCCAGAACCATAAAATTCTGCAATGCTACGGCGAACACGACCACAAACCGAGCGATGCCGTCTTGCATTACGTCCACAAAGTCTGGCTGCCGTATGCAAACAAAACTTTGAAGAAACTTGTCGCTTAAAGGAGAAAAATTATGAAAAGTTATCTTGACGAAATTTATACTGTATTTGAATTTCAACGCGACCAGCCCGCCCTTGCAAAACAGGCGGAGCGAGCGCTCGATTACCTCAAGAGTTACTGTCCAAACAGCGATGACAAGACTTTTGTCATCATCGAAGTCGAAGGCTACAAATGCGTAGCATATCTTACAGACGAGTTCAACCCTTATACGCTCGCTGAAATGATCGCGCCGTTTGATAAAGACCGCATCTATCCGCTGCAAGGGCTTGTAACGCAATTCGCTTTCAAACGCTACTAAACAGGAGGAAACAACAATGGCAAATTACTTTCGCATCACCGCTTACCACCCGGAAAAGAATATCTGCGTCATCTTCGACAGCAACGGGCGCTTTGAAAAGCTCTGGCAGTTCTCTGCCTATCTCGTCCAAGATGGCTTCAAAATCGTCGAAGTCGGCGCGGACGATAAATTCCTCGACGGCAACATTCCAAAAGCTCCTGCGGGCAATCTGCTGCTTATACGGGCCTGTGGAAAGGGCCGACCGCAAATCAATGACAGCTCCGTCGAAATTCGCGGCAGACATTACGAGGTGAAGTCATGACAAAACGAGAAATCTGCGATGAACGTCCGACATTTGCCTATTACAGCGGCTTGGGCGGATTGGAAGCACGGTTTATAGAATACGGCGTCGACGATTATCTTTATCTGATCGCAGGGCAATGGAGCGGCAGAAAAACTTATCACAAGCTCAAAATCCATTACGGCGGTAAGTACGATTACATCACCTTGCACGGCTGTCGTTGCCGCCTTTCGGACTTCATAAAGCTCTGAACTTATAGGGGAGAAGCCTACTGGGTTTCTCCCTTTTTTTGTGTACTGTTCTTTCTTATTCAAACGCTTACTAACAACAGGCAAAACCGCATAATCTGAAACAAAACTTTTAGTCCAAAAAAATGTTAATTTTCCGTTGAAAATCCTGTTAAAAATTCACAAATGACGGCAGTGTGTGCGCTTGGATATAAACAAGCGGCGGCGCTGCGCGCCGCCGGGCCTGCGGCCCTCCCTCTCCCTCCCGGATCCCTGCGCCCCCGCCCAAAAAGCTCCCCCACCCTGCGCCAGGCAGAATGGGGGAGCTTTTCATTCTATCGCTTATTCCAGCATCGAGCGTCCGGTCATCTCCGCGGGCTGGGGCAGGCCCAGCGCCGCCAGCATGGTTGGGGCGATGTCCGCCAGCCGGCCGCCCTCAGGCATCAGCTTTGTCCCCTCCGGGAATCCCACCGCGATAAACGGCACCGGATTGGTGGTGTGCGCCGTAAAGGGCTTGCCTTCCTCGTCGGTCATCCTGTCGGCGTTGCCGTGGTCCGCCGTCACAAAGGCCCGGCCGCCCATCTCCTCAATGGCCGCCAGCATCCGGCCCAGGCAGGTATCCACTGTCTCCACCGCCTTCACCGCAGCCTCAAAGACACCGGTATGGCCCACCATATCGCAGTTGGCGTAGTTCAGGATGATGACATCATACTTGCCGCTCTTGATGCGCTCCACCACCTCGTCGGTCACCAGATAAGCGCTCATCTCAGGCTGCATGTCGTAGGTCGCCACCTTGGGGCTGGGGATCAGCACCCGGTCCTCACCGGGATAGGGGGCCTCCACGCCGCCATTAAAGAAGAAGGTGACATGGGCATATTTCTCGGTCTCGGCAATGCGCAGCTGGGTCAGTCCCTGCTTGCTGATATACTCGCCAAAGGTATTGGTCAGATCCTCAGGCTTATAGGCCACCTCCACATTGGGCATGGTGGCATCGTACTGGGTCATGCAGATATACACCAACGGGAAGAAGCCCTTTTTGCGCCGGAACCCGGCAAAATCGGGGTCCACCAGCGCGCGAGTCAGCTCACGTGCCCGGTCGGGGCGGAAGTTGAAGAAGATCACGCTGTCCCCGCTTCGGATGGTCGCGTTTTCGGTCACCACCGCCGGCACGGTAAATTCATCGGTCACACCGTCGGCATAGCTTTGATGCATCATCGCCACTGGGTCTGGCGCCTTTACGCCCTCGCCGTTCACCATGGCGTCATAGGCTTTCACTACCCGCTCCCAACGGTTGTCCCGGTCCATGGCATAGTAGCGGCCGCTTACGGTGGCTATCTTGCCCACGCCGATCTTATCCAGCTCCTGCTGCAGCTCATCAATGTACTCCGCCCCGGAGGTCGGCGGTACATCACGCCCGTCCATGAAGCAGTGGATATATACCTTTTCCACACCGCTCTTCTTGGCCATCTCTATCAGGCCATAGAGGTGCCGGATATGGCTATGCACGCCGCCGTCGGATAAAAGCCCCATCAGATGCAGCGCGGCCCCCGGCTTTTTGGCGTTTTCCATGGCGTGCACCAGCGCGGGGTTGGTTAGGTACTCCCCCTCCTCAATGGACTTGGTAATGCGGGTCAGCTCCTGGTAAACGATGCGCCCCGCGCCCATGTTGGTGTGTCCCACCTCACTATTGCCCATCTGGCCGTCCGGCAGGCCCACATCCAGCCCGGAAGCTCCGATTTGGGTATGGGGGCAGGTGGCCCACAGGCGATCCAGGTTGGGATGCTTCGCGGCGGCAATGGCGTTGCCCTCGGTCTCTTTCCGCAGCCCAAAGCCGTCCATAATGATCAGTGCCAGTGGCTTTTTCATCGCAGCTTCCCCCCTTTTTATTTGCTCGCGGCTTCCACAATCGCCGCAAAATCCGGCGCCTTCAGCGAAGCGCCGCCAATGAGCCCGCCGTCGATATCCGGCTGGGCCAGAAGGCCTGCCGCATTCTTTGCATTCATGCTGCCGCCGTACTGGATTGTCGTCGCTTCCGCCGTCTTTTCATCGTACAGTCTGCCCAGCAGCTCACGGATCATATGGTTGACCTCATTGGCCTGCTCGTCGGTCGCCGTCTTGCCGGTGCCGATGGCCCATACCGGCTCGTACGCGATAATGATGTGCCGCAGCTCCTCGGCGGTCACACCGGCCAGCGCCTTCTTCACCTGAATGGCAATGGTCTCCCCGGTGATATCCGCTTCCCGCTGCTCCAGCGTCTCGCCTACGCACAGAATAACCTCCAGACCGCTTTCCAGCGCCGCGCGCACCCGCTTGGCCACCGTCTCATCGGTCTCGCCAAAGTACTGCCGGCGCTCGCTGTGTCCGATGATGACATACTGCACCCCCAGCTCCTTCAGCATCGGCGCTGAGATCTCCCCGGTGAAGGCTCCGCTTTCCGCCCAGTGACAGTTCTCAGCGCCCACCTTCACATTGCTGCCCTCGGTCAGGGCCAGCGCCGTCTCCAGATTGGTATACGGGGTGCAGAGGACGACCTCACAGTCGGCATCCTTCACCAGCGGCAGCAGCTCGGTAATGAGCGCCTTCGCCTCGGCACGGTTTTTATTCATTTTCCAGTTCCCGGCGATGACCACCCGGCGTTTTGCTTTATTCATATCCTTTTCCTCCTTGGATAGTCTATTTTTCCTTTATTCCTCGGCAGGCCCCAGCAGTGGGCAAATTCCGGGCCGCAGGCCCAGCCGCCCTCCGGGCGGCTTCAGCGGGCGAAGCCCGCTGGCGGCGCTGTGCGCCGCGGCCTGCGGCCCGCCCTGCCCCCTACCGGCAAAAGACTCCCCCTCACCCATCCCGGGCAAGGGGGAGATCCTCGCTTATTTACAGCAGGTAGAATAAATAACTCGCCACGCTCAGTACGATCAGCACCGCCAGAATCAGCGCCACGATCCGTTTCATTTTGTCCATTCGGTCTCCTCCTTACGCTGTCACCAGCACGATCTCCCCGTCTTTTTCTTCCGCGTGGATCAACGCCGGCGGCTGTTCGGGGCAGCCCGCCAGCAGCGTGCAGATGGGATCTTCCACTCGGCGTCGCAGCACATTGCGCAGGTCCCGGGCGCCGCTCTTGTGTCCGTAGGCTTCAGTAGCCGCCAACCGCAGTACCCCGTCGTCCCAGCCAAACTTGATCTCCCGCTCTGCCAGGCCCTTTTTCAGCTCCTCCAGCATTAGGGCGGCTATCTTTTCCATATCCGCCTCGGTCAGCGGGCGGAACACCACCACTTCGTCCACACGCGCCAGGAACTCCGGCCGCAGGAACTGCCGCAGTGAGGTCTCCGCCTTGTCCTTGGCGTCGTCATAGCGGGTCTTATCAAAGCCCAGGGCGCTGCCCTGCCGCTCGCTGCCCGCGTTGCTGGTCATAATGATGATGGTATTCTCAAAGGAAACCTGCCGGCCCTGCGCGTCGGTGATGCGTCCCTCATCTAGAATTTGCAGCAGAATATTCATCACATCAGGGTGCGCCTTCTCTATCTCATCAAACAGCACGATGGAATAGGGTCTGCGCCGCACCTTTTCAGTCAGCTGTCCCGCCTCATCATAGCCCACATAGCCGGGGGGCGAACCGATGATGCGCGAAACCGAGTGCTTCTCCATAAATTCCGACATGTCCAGCCGGATCAGCGGCTCCACATTGTCAAAAAGCTCCTCGGAGAGCACCTTCACCAGCTCGGTCTTGCCCACGCCGGTCGGCCCCACAAAGATGAAGGACGCCGGGCGCTTCTTGGCGGAAAGCCGGATGCGGCTGCGGCGCACAGCGGCAGCCACGGCGTTCACCGCTTCGTCCTGCCCGATGATCCGCTTTTTCAGGCCGGTTTCCAGGTCGGCCACCTTCTGCAGCTCGCTTTCCTTTACCTTGCTGGCCGGGATCCCGCTCCACAGCTCAATGACCTTGGCCAGGTGGTCCTCCGTCACCGGGGAATTAAAGGCCGCGTCGTGCAGGGCGTCCATCCGCTCCTCCAGCCGGGCGATCTCGCTTTTCAGCTCCGCCATGCGCTGGTAGTCTATCTCCGCCCCCTCCTCGGGGTTGATGACATCACTGAGGGCCCGCTGCTTTTCTTCCCGGTCCGCGGCCAGCTTATCGTACTCGGTCTGCGCCGCGCATTCCAGCGAAGCGGTGGAGCAGGCCTCATCCAGCAGGTCTATCGCCTTATCGGGCAGGAAGCGGTCCAGGATGTACCGCTCGGAGAGCACCACAGCCCGCTCCACCATAAAGTCGCTCACCTTTACACGGTGGTAGTCCTCGTAGTATTTCTTAATGCCCCGCAACACCTGGATGGTGTCCTCAATGGTCGGCTCTCCCACCTTCACGGCCTGGAAGCGCCTCTCCAGCGCAGCATCCTTTTCAATGTTCTTGCGGTACTCGTTAAAGGTCGTAGCACCAATGACCTGAATTTCTCCGCGGGAAAGCGCCGGCTTTAGAATATTGGCGGCGTTCATGCTGCCCTCACTGTCACCCACGCCCACCAGGGTGTGCACCTCGTCAATGAAGAGGATGACATTGCCGTGTTTCTTTACATCCTCCACCAGGCCCTTCACCCGGCTCTCAAACTGCCCGCGGAACTGGGTACCGGCCACCAGTCCGGTCAAGTCCAGCATGTAGACCTCTTTTTGAGCGATCTTGGCCGGCACTTTCCCCTCCACAATGCGCTGGGCAATGCCCTCGGCAATGGCGGTTTTGCCCACGCCCGGCTCACCGATGAGGCAGGGATTGTTCTTGGTGCGCCGGTTCAGGATCTGCACCACCCGGTAAATTTCCTTTTCCCGCCCGATGATGGCGTCCATCTTACCCTCACGGGCCTTTCGGGTCAGGTTCTCACAGTAGTTTTCCAGGTATTTATACTTGGGCGCGCCCTTTTCCGGCTTTTCGCTGCGGGGATTTTTGGGAGGCGCCTCGGTGCCCTCCTCCTGCTCCCGGTTCATCAGCCCGCCGAACAGGTTCTGCATAAAGGGGAACGGCATGGCCCCGCCTTTTTCAAAGCCGTCCTCGCCATCCTCCATGTCGCCCATCACTTCCATCATCTGGTCGCTCATTTTATCCAGGTCCTCCTCGGAAAGACCCATCTTATTCATCAGGTCATCCACCGGCTTCAGGCCCAACTCCTTGGCGCACTTCAGGCACAGCCCCTCGCTGATGGTCTGTCCGTTTTCCATCCGGGTCATATAGATGACCGCCAGCCGCTTTTTGCAGCGGGAGCACAGCATATTGTTCTTATCCATCGTTCCACTTCCTTTCGTGGGGAGTATCATTCCGCAGGGCTGACACGCCGCCCGGCCCCGTTTTTCGGCGGCACAAATCCGTGCTGGCTGCGTCAAGGGCCTTGTCAGGCATCAGTCCATTTTCAATGGGCACAAGCCTGTCAGCGGCCCATTTCCTTGCCATCCCATGATTTTTACCGTCGCAAAACGGGTGCGAACACTTTCTAACATAAAATCGCTTTTATTGTTATGCCCGTTCCCGGGCAGGATTTACACAGGAAATTCAAACTGCACAAACCAATTGAGGATCGTCGATTTCTGCACCACAGCCGTATTCAGCCAGCTCCACTCATTTTCGCTAAAGGTGATCAGCACCGCCGCCGCCATTCCGATGAGATAGCACAGCAGAAAGGCTTCCGCCGCGCCCAGCACACCGCCCAGCACCCGGTTCACACCGCCCACCACCGGCACCCGGTTTACATTCCGGGTCAGCTTTGCCAGTGCCCGCACTATAACCATCGCCACCAGGAAAATGACCAGGAACGCCACCATCGTCAGCAGGGCCACCATCACCGTCCGCAGGGCATCCCCCGCCGCCCCGGTAATGGTATCGGTCGGGTCTATGCGGTCCAGCAGCTCCGCAAAGGTTTGCAGCTTCTGCCGCAGGGTATCGCTTACGGCTGTTTGCAGCCGCTCCGCCAGGTAGCCATCGTACAGCCAGGCCGCGGCCTTGCCGCTCAGCAAAGCCGCCACAATGCAGGCCGCCGCCAGCCCCAGCAGATGGATAAAGGAACTAACAAACCCCCGCCCCACTGAGCGGATCATCACAAACAGGATCACCGCGGTCAGCGCAAGATCCCAAATCAATGAAGGGGTAAAAATATCTCTCATTTTGCCGCCCCCTTTCTCTCTTTTCTCGGGTTTTCGTCGTTATGGCGGCACAGCTCCATTTTGTCTCGAGCCGACCCTCCATTCCATTCCGGGCAGCCCTCGCCCATTTCGCTGCGCCGCCCCAGACCCTCTGCCATTACAGCCGCCGGTGGGTCAGCCCCTCCTCGGTGACGCAGTAATAGCCGTTCTGCCAGGGCGCCATCTGCTGGATGCCGCTCTCCTCCCGGTCGCTCACCTCGGTCAGGGCGGCATCGCCCAGCAGCAGGGTGTTTTCGGTCAGGATCAGCACCCGGTTCTTCTCGGTATGCAGGGAAAGCACCCGTTCCGCCACGGTTTTGGTGCCCACTGCCGCCAGTGTGGCATCATAGGCCGTCACCGTTACTCCGGCCGCCTCCCGGCTGTCGCCGCATGCGGTGTAAAGCGTCCCGCCTTCGCCAATGGCCATCGCCGTCGGCGTTTCGGCAAAGCGGGCCTCATACAGCACCGTCCCATCGGTGGAGATCACCCTCGCACCCCGGTCGGTCACAGCCAGCAGCTTATCGCCGCACCACTGGGCTTTCAGCAGGATCTCATCCGGCCAGCTCAGCGAAACCGCCGGCTGCCGCCCGGTCATATCGTGCAGCTTGATGCCGCACCCCAGGGCTCCGCCGCCGCTGGTCACGCCGCCGGCCGCCAGCCAGGTGCCCTTGCCGTTCAGCGCCAGCACCGAAAGATAGCAGTCCCCGCTCTCCAGCAGGAAAATTTCCTCCCCGCGGGCGTTATACACCGTCACCGCGGAAAGTCCGCTGCCGCCCCGCCGGGAAAGCGCCACCGTGCCCTTATCGTTCAGGGTGCCGCCCAGCAGGATGCCGCTGCCGGTGCCGCTTTGCAGCGTCTTGGTCTTATTGGTCAGCATCCAGTCGGTGCCGCCCACATCGTAGGTCAGCAGCCGCCCGCCGGAGTACACACTCACAGGGCTGTTGTAGCTGTGCAGGAACTCCCCGGTGATCACACCCCCGGTATTGTATACCGTCACGCTGCCCTCGGTGCACAGGGCTACGCCGCCCTTTACCCCGATGAGCTGCCTTGTTTCCTGCCGGTCCAGCGTAACGGGGAAGCCCTTGCCCCCCCGCAGCGAGGCCGCGAGGTTCGTCAGGTGGCTACCCCACCCCAGCTGCCGCCCCGCAAAAACGGTGATGCCGATGACGGCAACCACCGCCAGCACAATGGCCAGCTTTTTGGTTCTCCGCCAGTTTTTCTTACGGCGGCGTCTGCGGCGCGCTTCCTCAAATTCCGTCAGTTCGCTCACAGTTCCGCCTCCTTTTGCTCATAGAATACCCGCTCCAGATAAAGCCCGCAGGCGGGGGCTGTTTTGCCGGCTCTTTCCCGGTCCTCACTGCGCAGGATGGCCGTGATCTCCCCCGGGGGGTATTTGCCCTGTCCTATTTCCAGCAGCGTCCCGGCCATAATGCGCACCATGTGGTAGAGGAACCCGTCCCCCGTCACCGTCAGGTGTATCTCATCCCCAGTTTGGGTCACGGCGCATTCGGTCAGGGTACGCACCCGTTCCTCGGGGGGGATTTTTCCGCCCGAAGCGCAAAACGCCGAAAAATTATGGGTACCCAGCAGCCTCCCGGCCGCCTCATTCATGGCTGCGGTATCCACCGGCCGGGGCAGCTGTACCGCCAGCCCCTCCCGGAACGGATCCCGGACAGCGCTTTGGTACCAGCGGTAGCGGTAGCGCTTGGCGGCGGCATCATACCGCGGGTGGAAGTCCTCTCCCACCTCCTCGCAGGCCGTCACCGCAATATCCCGGGGCAGGTTTACATTCAGCGCCCGCAGCAGCGCCTCCGGCGGGATGCGGCAGCCCTCGCATTTCAGCGCCGCCACAAAGCCCACCGCATGCACCCCACTATCAGTGCGGGAGCAGCCGGTCAGCTCGCCCCGCTCGCCAAAGAGCCGTTCCACGGCAGCCTGCACGGCGCCGCAGATGGTCGGGGCGTTCGGCTGGACCTGCCAGCCGCAGTAATGGGTCCCCAGCCAGCGCAGGGTCAGTTTGTATCGCATGGATGGAGCACCCCCAATCTTATCGTATCACAAAGTTGTTACCAAATCGTTGGCAAGAGATTAACATATTTGTTCAGCAGGATCACCCCGGCAAAAACCGCCGCGGTCGCCACACCGGAGATGAGGTCCCGGCCGTGCAGCTTCATCTGCTTCATCCGGGTGCGGCCCTCGCCGCCGTGGTAGCAGCGGCATTCCATCGCCAGCGCCAGCTCATCCGCCCGGCGGAACGCCGAAACGAACAGCGGAATGAGAATGGGCAGCAGCGCCTTGGCCCGCTGCATCACGCCGCCGCTTTCCAGGTCGGCGCCCCTTGCCTTTTGGGCGGACATGATCTTGTCCGTCTCCTCGATGAGGGTGGGGATAAACCGCAGCGCGATGGTCATCATCATGGCCAGCTCGTGCACCGGCAGCTTGATCTTCTTGAGAGGCGACAGCAGCCGCTCTATGCCGTCGGTGAGGGCGATGGGCGAGGTGGTATAGGTCAGCAGCGAGGTGCCCGCGATGAGGCACAGAATTCTGACCGACATGAATACCGCCGTCTCGATGCCCTCCCTGGTGATCTTGAGGAACTTCCACTGCCACAGCGGGTCGCCGGTAGAAAGAAACAGGTTCAGCACCGCCGTAAAGATGACGATGGGCACCACCGGCTTCATGGATTTCCAGATCATCGAAAGGGGAATACGGCTGATAAGATAGGCCGCGAAGCCGAACAGCACGCCCAGCAGCAGGCCCCACATGTTATCCGCCACAAATAGCATCACGATGTAGAGAATGGAAAGCAGGATCTTGATGCGGGGGTCCATTTTGTGAATGGCGCTCTTCCCAGGGAAATACTGACCAATGGTAATATCACGAATCATCGGGCGGCACCCCCTTTCACGGCATTCAGGATGGCGGCAGCCGCGCCCTCCACAGTGTAGATGTTGCCCGGCACCTGGTACCCGGCGGCCCGCAGCCCGGCAAAGACCCGGCTGATCTGCGGCACGGCCAGGCCCATGGCGGTCAGCTCCTCCACCCGGCTAAAGATATTTTCCACCGTATCGTACATGGCGGGCTTGCCCTCGGCGATCACCAGCACTTTCTTGGCGTACTGGGCTATATCCTCCATGCTGTGGCTCACCAGCAGCACGGTGTTTTTGCGTTCCTCGTGGTACTCCCTTATCTCGCCCAGGATGGTATCCCGACCGCGGGGGTCCAGTCCCGCCGTCGGTTCATCCAGGATAAGCACCTTGGGGTCCATGGCCAGCACCCCGGCAATGGCCACCCGGCGCTTCTGCCCGCCGGAAAGCTCGAAGGGGCTTTTTTCCATCATGTCCTCCGAAAGGCCCACAAAGCGCAGCGACTCCCGCACCCGCTTTTCCACCTCCTCGGGGGGCAGCCCCATATTGGTGGGGCCGAAGGCCACATCCGCCGCCACCGTTTCGCCAAAGAGCTGGTACTCCGGGTACTGGAACACCAGCCCCACCTTGAAGCGGAAGCGCCGCAGGTCCTTTTTATCGGCCCACAGGTCCTCGCCGTCAATGTAGACCTTGCCCTCGGTGGGGGGCAGCAGGCCATTCAGGTGCTGGATGAAGGTGGACTTGCCGGAGCCGGTATGCCCGATGATGCCGGCAAACTCCCCCTCCTCTATCTCGATGTTGAAATCCTGCAGGGCGGCCCGCTCATAGGGGGTGCCCTGCGAATAAATATGCGTTAAATGCTCGGTTTTGATGATAGACATATTTGGCACGGTTCCTCTCTTAACGGGTCAGCAGGGCTTCCAGCGCTTCTATGCACTCCTGCTCGTCTATGATATCGGCCTGCACCGGCAGACCGGCTTCCTTCAGTATCGTCATCAGCTCGGTGGTCTGGGGCACATCCAGTCCCACCTGCCGCAGCTCCGCCACATGGCTGAATACCTTACGGGGCACATCGTCCATCAGCACATGGCCGTCATCCATCACGATCACCCGGTCACAGGCGGCGGCCTCCTCCATGTAGTGGGTGATGAGCACCACGGTGATGCCCTTTTCGCGGTTCAATTGCCGCAGCACCCTCATTACCTCCTGGCGGCCGCGGGGGTCCAGCATGGCAGTGGGCTCATCCAGCAGGATGCACCGGGGCTGCATGGCGATGATGCCCGCGATGGCCACCCGTTGCTTCTGCCCGCCGGAGAGCTGATGCGGCGCGCTTTCCCGGTATTCGTACATACCCACTGCCTTCAGGGCCTCATCCACCCGCCGGCGGATCTCAGCCGGCTCCACGCCCATATTTTCGGGCGCGAAGGCCACATCCTCTTCCACCACCGTCGCCACGATCTGGTTATCGGGGTTCTGGAACACCATACCGGCGCACTGGCGGATCTCAAACAGCTTGTCCTCATCCCTGGTATCCATACCGTCCACCATCACGGTGCCGGTGCGGGGCAGCAGCACGGCGTTGCAGTGCTTGGCAAAGGTGGACTTGCCGGAGCCGTTATGCCCCAGCACCGCCACAAATTCGCCTTCCCCTATGGTGATATTCACATCCTCCAGCACCAGCAGCGGCAGGCCGGTCTCTTCCTCGTAACTGAAGGAGATATGCTCGGTTTCTATCAGCTTTTTCAAAATGCGTTCCTCGCTTTTTTCGTAGTCTTGGTCCCTGCTATGCCGTGCGGCACGGCAGCGGCTCTTGCCCCGCTTCTGCAGGGGGCTGGCACCCGGGCCGCAGGCCCGGCGGCAAAGCCGCCGAAGCGGACC
>ERZ857969.3490-NODE-3490-length-15523-cov-3.293638_pt1 | contig 15523 bp, 11 predicted proteins | sample MGYA00519864_ERZ857969 | MGnify/ENA primary metagenome ERZ857969 (study PRJEB31778, sample SAMEA3449382) | human gut metagenome | biome: human gut; feature: human-associated habitat; material: faeces | place: United Kingdom | collected 2010/2012 ... | reverse complement strand
CATGAGATAAGAACACCATTAAATGCAATCGTTGGGTTATCTGAAGATATGAAAGAAAAAGATGAATGTCCTGAGAGTATGAAAGGAGATTTAGAAGATGTTGTCTCAGCATCTAGAACTCTTCTCGAAATTGTTGGAAATATAATGGATATAAGTAAAATAGAAAGTGACAAGATGGAAATAATAGAAGTTCCATATAACTTCAAAGAAGAAATAGAATCACTAGCAAGAATAAATGCCGTACGTATTGGAGATAAACAATTAGAGTTAAAAGTAAATATTGCAGAAGATATTCCATATGAGTTAGTAGGAGATAGAGGTCATGTTAAAGAGATAGTGAATAACCTTTTATCTAATGCAATTAAATATACAGATAAAGGAACAGTAACTTTAACAGTAAAATGTATAAATGAAAATGATATATGTAATTTAATGATATCTGTAGAGGATACTGGAAGAGGAATAAAAAAAGAAAATATAGAAAAGTTATTTACTAAGTTTGAAAGACTAGATGTAGAAAGAAATACTACAACAGAAGGAACAGGACTAGGACTTGCAATAACAAAGAAGTTAGTAGAACTAATGGGTGGAAAGATAAATGTAGAATCAGAGTTTGGAAAAGGTTCAATATTTATCGTACATATACCACAAAGAATAGGAAGTATGACAAGACCAATTACAGATACACAGTTAATAAATACTAGTGAAATAGTAAAAGAGTCTAGAAAGAAGAGAGTAAATTATAAGACAAAAAGTATTTTAATAGTAGATGATAACAAATTAAATATAAAAGTAGCAAGAAGAAGTTTAGAGCAGTTAAATTTCAAAGTTATTGATGAATGTTACAATGGTAAAGAATGTGTAGATAAGATTAAGAATAATGAGAAATATGATATTATTTTAATGGATATAATGATGCCTATTATGAGTGGAGAGACAGCGTTAGAAGAACTTAAAAAGATAGAAGGATTTAATACACCAGTAATAGCACTTACAGCGGATGCAGTAGCAGGAGCAGAGGAAAGATACGAAAAAGAAGGATTCACAAGTTATATTTCAAAGCCATTTAATAAAGATCAAATAAAAATAAAACTTGATTCTCTTTTTGATAATAAAAAGAAAGTAAAAGAACTTGAAGAAGATATGTGGAAAGATGCTCCAACATATGTATTTACATCTTCTCTTGCAAAAGATAATGAGGATAAATTATAATTATTCTACTTTTATAAAAGTTGGTAAAAAGCGATAAATTTTCCTTTTTTATTTACACATTGATAATTTTATGTTAACATACTAATCAATTTAAGGGGTGTATATAATGAGTTTATATGATGAATTATTAAAAGAAATAAATACTGAAAAAGAAAATGAAACTAAGTGTTCAAAACCATATGTATATGGTGATGTTCCAAGAAAAGTAGCTGCTGCACTAGATGACATTGAGTTAAATAGAAACCATTCATTAGCAGTAGAGTTATTTGAAAGAAACAAAGAACATATGGAAAAGCCTGCACTTTTATACAGGGGAAATGAAATTTCTTATAAAGAAATGTTTGAAAAAGCTTTTGCATATGCAAAGTCACTTAAAGAAATGGGTTACAATAAAGGTGACGAAATTCCTATGTGTATTACTAATACTCCAGAGTTTGTTTATTTATTTTTAGCAACTAGTTTTATTGGAGCAACAGCCAATATTGTAGGAGAGTGGTTTGATAAAGATTATTTAAAAGAAATTTTAAATAATACAAAAAGTAAAAATATTTTTATAGATGATATATCTTATAGTGCGATAAAGGACTCTATTAATGAAAGTGAAATAGAGAATATTGTATGTTTTTCTTTAACAGATTCTCTTAAAGACAAAAATGGTAAAAAAGTAAATCCACATAGTATTATTGATGATATGTTTGTGCCAATTGAAAATCATACAGAAGAAATTAAAAAAGATTATAATGGAAATGTAATTGACGTTAAATCATTTGAAGAGATAGGGAAAAATTACACTGGTAAAGTAGTAGAAAATGTTGATTTAAATGATTTATGTTCAATTACATACACAAGTGGTACAACTTCACCCGGTCATCCAAAGGGAGTTAAGCAGTCAAACAGAAGTTATATAACATTATCTAGATTTAAAGAATCAGATGTATCTGGTATGCCTACTATGAAAAATATGAAAATACTTGGACATATACCTACATATACACATATGGAATTATCTTGTGCACTATCAGATACACTATACTGTAACTGTACACTAGCATTAGAGCCATTCTATAATAAGGACTTTTTCCCTTATTCCCTTATTATAAACAAACCAAACTTTGTACCAGCAAGTGCAGGATTTTGGGGTAATTTATGTAAATTGTTAGAATTTGATGATGCTTGGAAAGATGTTAACTTACCATTCTTAATGATTCCAACTGTAACAGGAGAAGCATGTTCTATTGGAGAAGAAAAATTCTTTAATGCTACGTCAAGAAAACATAAATTTGGAACAGAAAAATTACCATTTCCACTTGCACCAGTAACTTTCTCAATTGGTGGTGGAACAACAGAAAGTAGCGGAATATTTGTTACACTTTTCAAAGCATTACAAGAAAAGAAACTAAACCATTTAATAAGAAAAGAATCTCTTGGACTAACACCTCATAAGTTTGCAGAAATAGATGTATTAGATGAAAAAGGTAACTCTTGCAAAATAAATGAACCTGGAAGATTAGTGGCCAACAGCCCTTGTGAAATGATCGGATATACTGACGATGAATTAAATAAACATACACATGTACAAGATGCAAGTGGTAAAACATGGCTTGATTTAACTACTTATTCATATAAAGATAGAACTGGAAGAATTAAGATGAAAGGTAGAATGAATAGTTATTTAACTTTATCAGATGGTAGTAAAGTTCCATATTATTTAATTGAAGACAGTGTTTTAAAAGATACTAAAAATGTTATGTCTTGTTCAACAGTTAATGATGAAGAAAATAATTTAATATGTCATATCGAGTTTCAACCACATAAGAAAAAATCAGAAGATGCTGCAAGAAAAAGTGTTATAGAAAGAATAGATTCTGATTTTAACGATGAAGTAAAAGACAAATTGTACATAAGATTTAGAGATAATAAAGAATCATTCCCACTAGATCCTTCTGGTAAAAGAAGTATAAGTACTTTAAAAAAAGTAGGAATTGATGAAAAAACAATATCTTTTAATGACTTAAAGAAAAAATATTTAAAAGAAGATGCAAAAATGTTAAAGAAGATGAGAAGTTAATTACTTCTCTTTTTTTTGCGCAAAAAACATGATATACTACATATAGTAAAAAAATAAGAAGGTGCAGTATGGGAAAGTTTTTTTATTTCATTTTATGTGGTGTGTTATTTTCTATAGTATTAAATATTATTTATTTTTCTAAAAGACATATTAAAACTAGAGAAATGAAGGTATTTTCAATTTTGTTAGTAATTAACTTAATAAGTTTATTAAGCGAACTTGCCTGTTCATATATTGGATATACATCTGAGGTAGACAGTATACTTCCACATATCTCTACAAAGCTATATTTGGTTTGTTTAATGAGCTTTTTACTTTACATGACACTATATATTTACGTAATTTGTTATAGTTCTGGAAAAAACAATGACATAGAGCATTATGAAAAATTAAGAATTACTTCTTATATAATTTGGGCTGTATGTATAGTTACAGCTACCTTTTTACCAATAACAACAGGTAAAGGTTTTGCAACCGGATTATCAGTTAACTGGGCTTATGCATGTTCTGCATTAGTAATTACTTCCTGGGCAATACCAATGACTAAAAATATAAAAACAATTGATTGGAAAAAGGCAATACCAATATTTTTATTTGTCCTATGTATGTTAGCAGTATCAGTGGTGCAGAAATCTAATCCTGAAATTACAATTATGACTGTTATGGAATTTATGATAATATTTGTAATGTATCACACGATAGAAAACCCAGATATAAAAATGCTTAACGATATGATAATTGCGAAAGATCAAGCTGAAAAAGCAAACAGAGCTAAAAGTGATTTCTTATCAAGTATGTCCCATGAGATAAGAACACCATTAAATGCAATCGTTGGGTTATCTGAAGATATGAAAGAAAAAGATGAATGTCCTGAGAGTATGAAAGGAGATTTAGAAGATGTTGTCTCAGCATCTAGAACTCTTCTCGAAATTGTTGGAAATATAATGGATATAAGTAAAATAGAAAGTGACAAGATGGAAATAATAGAAGTTCCATATAACTTCAAAGAAGAAATAGAATCACTAGCAAGAATAAATGCCGTACGTATTGGAGATAAACAATTAGAGTTAAAAGTAAATATTGCAGAAGATATTCCATATGAGTTAGTAGGAGATAGAGGTCATGTTAAAGAGATAGTGAATAACCTTTTATCTAATGCAATTAAATATACAGATAAAGGAACAGTAACTTTAACAGTAAAATGTATAAATGAAAATGATATATGTAATTTAATGATATCTGTAGAGGATACTGGAAGAGGAATAAAAAAAGAAAATATAGAAAAGTTATTTACTAAGTTTGAAAGACTAGATGTAGAAAGAAATACTACAACAGAAGGAACAGGACTAGGACTTGCAATAACAAAGAAGTTAGTAGAACTAATGGGTGGAAAGATAAATGTAGAATCAGAGTTTGGAAAAGGTTCAATATTTATCGTACATATACCACAAAGAATAGGAAGTATGACAAGACCAATTACAGATACACAGTTAATAAATACTAGTGAAATAGTAAAAGAGTCTAGAAAGAAGAGAGTAAATTATAAGACAAAAAGTATTTTAATAGTAGATGATAACAAATTAAATATAAAAGTAGCAAGAAGAAGTTTAGAGCAGTTAAATTTCAAAGTTATTGATGAATGTTACAATGGTAAAGAATGTGTAGATAAGATTAAGAATAATGAGAAATATGATATTATTTTAATGGATATAATGATGCCTATTATGAGTGGAGAGACAGCGTTAGAAGAACTTAAAAAGATAGAAGGATTTAATACACCAGTAATAGCACTTACAGCGGATGCAGTAGCAGGAGCAGAGGAAAGATACGAAAAAGAAGGATTCACAAGTTATATTTCAAAGCCATTTAATAAAGATCAAATAAAAGTAAAACTTGATTCTATTTTTAAAGAGCCAAAGAAAGAGAAAGAATTTGAAGAAGATATATGGAAAGATGCTCCAACATATGTATTTACATCATCATTGTCAAAAGAAAATGATATTAGTGAAGATTTAAAGTAAAAAAAGAGGTGAAAATAAAATGGAAAACGATGGTACTAAAATAAATGTAGATGCTGTTAATGATGCTATAACACTGTTTCAGGCAGCAACACAAACTTTTGAGGGTGAAGAGTTAAAAGTAAGCTCAGAATCGTTTTTTAACGGTTTAATAAGTGCTGGTTTAGACCAAGGTTTTGTAAGTTCATATTCTGAAAATAATGAAGCATTAAAGTCTTCTCTTGCAAATTTTCAAAATGCTATTTTATCAACTATACAAAATATGGAGAATTTAGATCAAAGTGTGTTAGATGAAATAGATGATTTATCTGAAGAGAAACCAAAGAGAAATAATAACAATGGTAGTGACAATACAAAAAATAATGAATCAAGTCAAAATAGTGAGAGTCAGCCACAACTTGTTGATAATGCAGCAGAGCAACTATCACAATATAAAAATATGTCAATGAATGATTTATCCAACGTAGCAGCGGAAATTAGTAAATTAGCAGATGATAACAATGCGACTTTAGAACAAGTTCTTTCCGGAAAAGAATATGTCTTAAAAATTCATAATGCTCTTTTATCAAGTCCAAACGTATCAAATGATTTAAAAAAGTTAATTAAAACAGGAGATCCAAGTATTAGCCAAATATTACTAGCAAATATTTTCGCAGGGAATGCTAAAGATGTAATCGGATTTAATGACAACATCACAAACACTATTAAAACATACTTGGTTAAAGTTGCAGGAAGTAATAATATAACTGCTGAACAATTGTTATCAGATTCTAATTATAGTGCAACTTTAAAAAATACTCTTGCAAGTTTTGGTGGTATAACGAATCAACTAAAAAATATAAAAGAAAATATAGATTCATCTCTTTTAAATATATATGATGGTAATCAAATAGAAAATATGACATCAGAAGAAGTATCAATAATAAGAGATTTTATAGATACATCAGCAAAAAGTAATAATACAGAAGCTGAAGTAATGCTTACAAACTCAGCTACACCAAAAGATGATATAAGCAATTTAGGTAAAGCATCAGTATTTATGAACATTGCTCAAAAGTTTAGTAGCGAAGTTGGGGGTAACGTTTTAAAAAGCTTATTAGGATTTAATAAATAAGGAAGTGAAAATGCATGGCAAGAAAAATAAATATAAACTGGGAAAAAGTAAGAGAACTTGGAACAAAAACAAATGAGAATATAAGTGAATTTGAGTCAGCAAGAAAAAATATTCAAGAAATAACATTATCGCTTAATGAATGTTGGCAAGGAAAAGATGCTGAAAATTTTAGGCTATCTCTATTTAATTATTTAGAATCATTAAAGGAAGATACTGAATATTTGCTAAAATGGGAGTCAGTACTTAAAAAAAGCGCTAATAAATATAACGATGGCGTAGAAGAAGGACTACAAAGAGTTAGAAGTTTGGAGGAAGATTTTGTACTTCCTAACCAGGCATCACCAAATCAAATTAGTGAGGTGAAATTCTATGAATAATAATATATACATAAACAAAGAAATGTTACAAGATAAAGTAACAAAGATGCGCGCTGAAAAAAAGAAAATAGAAGATACTTTTTCAAAAATAGAAGCTGATGCTAATGGAATGATTGAATATTGGTCAGGAGATTCTGGAGAGAAGGCTTATGATACACTTTCCACTTATACAAGTGATTTTAAGGAAATAATAGATACACTGGAAATATATATTAAATTCATTGAGCAAACTTTGGCTGCTTATAATCAGATGGATCAGTTAATAAATAAAAAAATGGAAGAGAATGCTAGTATTGAAGCTTTTTAGTAGGTGATATAGTGGAAAAAAATAAAGAGTTGATTAAAATATATAATGCAATTAAAGATCAGGTAGGAAAAGGAAGTTCATTAGGAACAAAATCAGATGATTCATATGATAATTTACAGTCAAATTTAGATAATGCATTAAATAATCTTGCTTTACCATCAACTTGGGATGATGCTGTAAGTGCTGAAATAAGCGGAAGCACAAGAACTGGTATAGAAAGTATGATTACTGCTTGTAAAATACCAGCTGGAGAAATTATTAGGTCAGTATCAAGTGCTGTTGATACTCTAGTTCCAAGCATAAAAAACTACAGTGATAAAGTTGATGAATATAATGCCAAAGAAAGTGAAAGAAACAAAATAGGAAGTACATGTCCTAGTAGGTATGTTATAGACCCAAAGACAAATTCTAAAAGAAAAAATCATGATTATCAAAAGTGGAATGATTTGACAGGAGAAATGGCAACTATAAAAATTGATGCTGATAGCTTTGAAAAAAGTTGTAAGGATTTAGTAAATAATATAAAAGGCTTGTTATCACCAATTGGTAGTTCAGCATCAACATCAGCATTATCAGTTAAATTGGGAACAACAGAAAATTATGAAGGAACCTCTTTAGAAGAATTTGGATATGATGATACATATACGATATCAGGGACAGTTAATAAAGATGCTGATGGAAACATAATTTCTGAGACATATTACATTAGAAACAAAGATGGAGAACTCGTACAAAGTGGCGTGATTATTTATGATGAAAATCATAATAAAAATGTAGAGCAGTATGTTGTTGAGTATGAAAAGCCATCTACAACAGAAGAAATTGATGAAGCAAAGAAAGTAATTGAACAAAAAGGAGAACCTGCAGAACTTGAATATCTAGATGGTGAATTAACACCAGAGAGAAAAAATAGTTCTAGTTACACAGATATAACTGGAGACAAATTTGAAACTACGGAAGATAAAGAAGAAACATTTAGTGATGGTTCTAAGGTACAATCAAAAAAGACAACTACAGGTAGTGTAACAGAAGGCAAAGAAGGACAAGAATTAGTAGCAGAAGAATCACATGAAGAAGGAACAATAGAAACTAAAGATGAATCTTTTGATTATGAAAAAGATATGAGATTTAAAGACGGAAAACCAAAAAGAGAAAGTACAACACTAAAACAAGGAGAACAAACCGTTGCCAAAGTTGATAAAGAACACGTAGCAGAATACAGTGATTCGGCAACAGGATATGATGTTACTGTCCAAAATGAAACTGTTACAACAAGTACTGGTACAACGACAACTAATAGTGTAACATACAAAACTGGTGATGATGGAGAAGTATATGCTGAAACAGTACAAATGGTACGAAACAATGATGATCCAAGACTAGGAAGTGTAACTTATGCAGACGGAACAGGATATGAAGTTACTCTTAATGAACAAGGTCAATATGTATCAACAGAAAAAACAAAAGACAAAAATGGAAACATTGTTGAAAATAGTGAAGTAATTGCTTCAAATAATGATGCGACATTGACAATTACAAATCAAGATGGAACAGTTACTACAATGGATATAAATACTGAAAATCCACTAGATCAATATGCAGTTGCAAATGCTTATCAAACCGCAGCAATAAACTCTGGATATAAACCGGAATCAGCTAATCAAGGAATTCATTTCTTGTGGCAATGTGATGGTAGTGATGTAGTAGTACAAGATCTTATGAAAAATGATCCAGCGACTATTTTCAGTTTAAAACCAAAAGAATAAGGGTGATAATATGGAAATTTTTTGTAAAAAAAATAATGAACTAACTTACCATGAATTAGAAGTTTTGTTTCAGTTATATGTGTACAACAATAGTCAAATTAGAAGCAATTCTATAAAGATTAAAAACATCAATACAGAGGAGTATAAACAAAACTGGATAAAATCAGCTCTTGAAAATAATTCACTTTTTTGTGTAGAGTGTGTTGAATCAAATAATTTAATTGGTTTTGCCTTTGTAACTTTAATGAAAAATGAGAATTATATAAACGAGATGCACATTATAGAGGGAAGAAGACAAGATGGTGTAACTTTTAGAGCAATGGTTAATGCTATTTTACAAAATTCACAAGTAGGCAAAGACTTTACAGGAATAATATGGCAAGAAAATTATGCTGCAAAAAAAATATTTAAATCAATGGGAGCATTACTAATAGATGGAAAATATCGTTTAAGCTATGATAAAGTTCAAACTTGGTTAAATAAGGCTCCTAACGAAAAAAATGATACGTATGTATAATTATTAAAAAACAAAAAAAATAAAATAAATGGTTAACATATTTTAAAAATTTTGCTATAATTTTTCATGGAAATAAGAAGGAGTGGTTAACAAGATGGGAAAAATCAAATGTCCAAACTGCCAAAAAGAAATAGCAGATAATATAAAGTTTTGCCCTAAATGTGGGGAAAAACTTGAAAAAAAAGATGTAAAAGAAGAAAAAGTTGAAGAAGTTAAGAAAGATAAAAATGAAGAAATAAAAGAAGATAAAGAAAATAAAATAGAGGAAGTTGTTGCAGAAGAACAAAAAAAAGAAACATCTGATGTAAAAGAAGACGTTAAAGAAGAAGAGACAACAACTAAAAAGAAAAACAACAGCATTCTTTTAATAATAATTATTATAGTAGTATTTGCTTTAGCAGGTTCTTTAGTAACAATGTTTATACTTAACAGAGAAAATAAAAGTGATAATACTAAAGTAGAAGATAAAAATAATTTAAAACAAGATCAAAAGGATGATAATAAACAAGATGATAGCAAACAAGATGATAATAAAACAGATACAAAACCAGTATTTGTAGGAAACACTTATGAATTTTCAGATGGTCTAGCATGGCTTATGGATTCAAATTATGTATATTTACTAAATGATGATGGAAAAGTTGTAAATAAGTTTTCTGGAAAAAATACTGATGGTTATTTTGATTTCCAAAAGAGCAATTTTAAGAGTGGCTATGCAATGATAGGAAAATCATTATATGATGAAAAAGGAAATAAAGTAAAGTTTAAAGATAATTATTCAGAAATTTCTTATGCTGATGAAAGCCAAGTAATAGTGACTGTAAAAGAAGAAAGCTACAAGGGAACAGTTATTAAAAAAGGAATTTATGACTTAGATCTTGAAGAATATATATTAGAACCAACAGAGAAAATATACAGCATAACTTCTCTAGAAAATGAAATGTATTTATTATATTATTCAGATGATAATAAATATGTTGTTTACAATGCTAATTTAGATAAAAAGTTTGATATAGGAGATAGATTTGATGTTTTAACTGGAACATATGACGATGGTTATATTATCTATCAAGATGTAAATTCACCACTTGTTTATCTAATGGATGAAGAAGGTAATAAAACTTTAGTAGCAAGTGATAAACGTCATGTAAATATTGGAGAATACAGTGAAGGTTTAGTATTTATTGATGAAGCTTTTTATGATGAGAAAGGTACAAAAGTTATTGACCTAGAAGGCGAAGGTGTAAGTAACATTCCAAAATTCGTAAATGATTATGCTTTGATATTCTTTGATACTGGATATTTTACAATTCTAAACAAAGAAACAAAAAAATATATGTTTGAGCCAAAGCAATATACTTCAATGGGAAATACATATAATGGAACATTTACTCTTGGATTATATGAGGATCAAAAGTATATTTCTGACTCTGGCTGTTTAATTGTTAGAACTTATGACAGTAGTACTAAAACAAAAAAATGGGCAATAATGAATGAAGAGGGAGAAATAATTTACACAATGCCAGAATCAGTATTAGTAAATACTGTGATTGCAGATAATGATTATATTGGAGTTACAGATTCAGTAAAAAGAGAAAGTTATTATGTTTCAATAAATGGTAAAAAACTTACTATAACAGAATAAAGTATTAGGGTGAGGTAGTAAAAGCTATTTCATCCTTTTTATTTACACTATTTTTAAAATAATATATACTTAATTAAGTAATAGGAGGCAACATGTTAGAATTAAAAAAAATAAATAAGAGCTATACAACTGGAACATTTACTCAACATGCTTTAAATGATGTGAGCCTAAAATTTAGAAAAAGTGAATTTGTAGCAATTTTAGGACCATCAGGAAGTGGTAAGACAACTCTTTTAAACATTATTGGTGGATTAGATAGATATGACAGTGGAGATTTGATAATAAATGGTAAATCTACTAAGAAGTTTAAACAAGGTGAATGGGATTCTTATAGAAATAACTGCATAGGATTTATCTTTCAAAATTATAATCTTATAAGTCACATTTCGATTCTTGAAAATATAGAGATGGGAATGACTCTTAGTGGTGTTAATGCGAAGAAAAGAAGAAAGAAAGCCCTTGAAGTTTTAAAAAGAGTAGGATTAGAAGAACATGCTCATAAAAAGCCAAATCAATTATCAGGAGGTCAAATGCAAAGAGTGGCAATAGCAAGAGCACTGGCAAATGATCCTGACATAATACTTGCAGATGAACCAACTGGGGCACTTGATTCTACAACAAGTGTTCAAATAATGGATTTGATAAAAGAAATATCTAAAGATAAATTAGTAATAATGGTAACTCATAATGCAGATCTTGCTTATAGTTATGCGAGTAGAATAATAGAATTTAAAGATGGAAAATTACAAAACGATTCTAATGCTATAACAGAAAAAGAGAAAAATGATGAAAAGTACCAAATAAAGAAAACATCAATGAGCTTTCTAACAGCATTAAAATTATCTTTTAATAATATTGTAACAAAAAAAGGAAGAACACTTTTAACAGCTTTTGCCTCTAGTATTGGAATAATTGGAATAGCACTTATTCTATCTCTTTCAAATGGATTCGATATACAGATAAATAAGTTTGAAACAGAAACACTTTCATCTCTTCCTATAATGATTTCTAAAGAGGGAATGAATATAACAGAAGATGCAATGATAAAAGTGCAAAATGATTCAAAAAAAGCTGAAAAGTCATATCCAAAAGAAGAATATGTTTATCCTAAAGAATCAATGGTAGAAAAATTCACTCATGAAAATGTTTTTACTGATGAATATATGAAATATATTGAAAATATAAATAAAAATTATGTGTCAGGTATCGGATATACAAGAATAACAGCACTCAACATAATTGGTGAGGTAAACAATAAAAAAACACTAATACCTACATCACTTTCTGCAAACTCCAATTCTTACTTCAGTGTTATACCGTTTAAATTAGATGAGAAAGAAGATGGAGTAATTGAAAAAAATTATGATTTATTAAAAGGTAAATTGCCATCATCTAAGGAAGAATTGGTATTAACTATAGATAGTAAAAATGGCATTGATAAGACTTTAGCATCTTACTTAAATTTAGATGTAGATAAAGAAAAAATATCTTTTGATGACATTTTAGGCAGAGAATTTAAACTAATTTTGAATGATGACTTTTATAGGTCTCTTGGAAATTATTACACGATAAATCATGATTTAGAGGAAATGTACAACAGTGAAAATGCCATTACTTTGAAAATAGTGGGAATTATCCGTGGAAAAGAAGATAATAAGCTTACTCAAAATGGAAGTGGTATTGCATATACAGAGGATCTTGTTAAGTATGTAATAGAGAAGAATGCTAATTCTGGTGTAGTAAAATTACAAAAAGAAGTGAATTATAACGTTTTAACAGGGGAGAAGATAGATATAGATAAGGAAGAAGGAATGAAAACAAAAGAAAATCTTTTAACTTATCTTGGTGCTAGTAGTATTCCATACATGATAAATATATATCCTAAAGATTTTGATTCAAAAGAAAAAATAACTGAATATCTAGATAATTATAATGAAGAAAAAATTAAAGGTGTTGAACCAATAGCAATAGATTATTTAAATGCATTAATAGGAATAGTGAAGGATTCAAAGGATGAAAGATTAAAGAAAATTGATAATTCTTTATTAGAAAAGGTTCCTGATTCTGTAGAGTTAACTTACGAAAGTGGTATGCTTAATGGTGTAATTAAAATAGATAATTGCGAGTTTTTAGTTAAAGATAATAAGATTGAAAAGAGTAGTGGTGGAATTATCTATACTGATTTAGCAGCTACTATGGTATCTCTTTCTAGTTCTATAATGGATGCAATTACTATTGTACTTATTCTATTCTCTGCTATTTCACTAATTGTATCTTCTATAATGATAGGTATTATAACATATATTTCTGTACTTGAAAGGACTAAAGAGATTGGTATTTTAAGATCACTTGGTGCAAGGAAAAAAGATATATTTAGAGTGTTTAATGCTGAAACTTTTATAATTGGTGTAACGTCTGGTCTCCTTGGCATTATTATTGCAAGACTCTTGATAATTCCTGGTAATATGATTTTATATAATTTAACAGAGCTAACTGACGTTGCAAGATTAAATCCAGTTCATGCTTTGATACTTATTACAACTAGTGTAATTTTAACGATAATTGGTGGTTTAATACCAGCATATATGGCTAGTAAGAGTGATCCTGTAGAGGCACTTAGAACAGAATAAAAAAAAAACTACTTATACACAAAATGTATTAAGTAGTTTTTTTGTTAAATAATTTAAAGTTTATTTAATAATGCTATCTTTATTTTCTTTGAAATATTGTAGGACTAGTAGCAAACACAACTTTGCCATTATTCTCAACTTTTATATTAACGCTTGGAATAATTTGCATTGACATTTTTTCTATGGAAGAATTAGAATTATAAAACTCATTCAATGGTGATGGTGAAATTCCCATTTTGCTAGTTAATGAATCAAGATTATCATATCCAATAGTCATCCCAACATTAAAAGGTTTCCATTCGTTATTATTTGCTAGTTTGTAATAAACATCCAGATTGCTATTATTATTTAATGTGACAGATTCAATTGCATACCAACTAGTAATAACATATTGAAACATACTAGCAATATTATAATCAACTTTTTTATTAGTTATTTCTACTGCATAAATATAATCTGTATTATTTTCTTTTTCAGAAGAAAATACTGTACCAATTTCAAAACAATTGCTAGGAGTAGAAGTGATAAGTTCTTGAACACCTAAGTCGAAAGACTTATTCTCTTCTATAGTTTTAGTAGCAGTTCTGGTAGTGTAATCGTTACTTTTACAACTGTTACCAAACTCAATAATATTACTCCTTTCCCCAACGCCGATATTTAAATCAAGGCTAGTAGTACCAGGTTTTAAAGAATTTTCATCAAGTAAACCTTCTGCTGTCAATGTAATACCATATCCAGCAGTATCTTTACCAGTGTAATAGTAATTATATCCACTACCATTATAAGTTACAACTACATAACTTTCTTGTAAATTTCCAAAAGGACTTTGTCCACCTTTTTCAAGAAAAATACAAGGTAGGTACATAATAAGTAATTTCAACATCTGTAATTGGATATTCTAGAGCATTTGTTTTTGTTCTAGTACCATCAATATATCCTTTGATACTAGTAATATAAGAAGTCTTTCTAGTACTTGAAATATAATTTGTAACAGCAGGTATTGCAATAATCATTAAGACTCCTAATATAATAATTACTGCCAAAAGTTCAATTAAAGTAAACCCATTTTTTCTTTTCATACATCCTTCATATTTTGCAAAACTAATATAATCAAAATAAATAAGTAGTAATCTTCTTCTTCTTTTGAAAGTAAGTAATTTATTTTTTATAATTTTCTAAAAATGATATCCATTTTTCTTTTGCTTTTTCTTTTGAAAACTTATCAAAGTTTTTGAATGCAGCATCCGATAATTTTTTTTGCAATTTTTCATCTGTTAATATCTTGTTTGTTAGCTGAACAAAATCATCATCATTATCCACAACATAACCATCTTTTTTATCTTCTATGGCTTCATAAACAGCATTTCCCCAATTTGTCGAAATTGCTGGTATACCACATGCTTTTGCTTCAACAATTACTAACGGAAATCCTTCGATATTTGAAGTTAGCCAAAACATAGAATAATTCTTATAAATATTTTTGTCACTAGTAAATCCTTTTAAAGTTACAATGTTTTCAAGTCCTAATTCCTTTATTTTATTTTGAATCTGATTTTCCATACTACCAGTACCATATATATCTAATATGAAATCTTTGTTTATCTTATGTAGTTTACTTGCTAATTCAATCATTCTTAGTGGATCTTTGTGTTTTTCTAAACGTCCGACAAATAAAATTTTATTTTTTACCAATTTATCATTTTTAACACTATTGGAATTATCAAAAAAATTATATATATAATCTGGATTTAAATACTTAGGTGCATGCTCTGCATCATACTTGTTTCTAAATAAAGTTAATTTTGGTTTTGTCATAAGTTTACCTTGAAGTTTTCCTAACGTATTATTTCCAAAAAAGTATTTATAATC
>ERZ857969.3477-NODE-3477-length-15595-cov-3.817181_pt1 | contig 15595 bp, 15 predicted proteins | sample MGYA00519864_ERZ857969 | MGnify/ENA primary metagenome ERZ857969 (study PRJEB31778, sample SAMEA3449382) | human gut metagenome | biome: human gut; feature: human-associated habitat; material: faeces | place: United Kingdom | collected 2010/2012 ... | reverse complement strand
GTCCCCGTTGGGGCAGAACATGGCGAGATCCAGAGAGAAGTTTTCCTCCGCCACCGTCCAGGCCCGGAGTGCCGCCAGATCAATGGCGATGCCGCCGTAGTTTTCATCCTCCGGCGAGAGGCCTCCCGTGCCCCAGGGGGCGTAATGGGAATCGAACTGCCGGGCCGCGCCCCGGCGCAGGGCGGCGGTAAAGTCCCCCTCGTCCACATGGAAGCGGTCCAGAAGCTCCAGGTTGTCCGGCCGCTGGCCGGTCTCAAAATCGTAGTGATACACCGCATAGTCGATGAGGTCGCTGGTCCAGCCCAACACGCGGATGGAAAGGCTCAGCAGGCTGTCATTCCAATAGCTCTGCCATGTGACCTCCATGTACTGAGAGTTGGGCGTTTCTCCCGATTCGGCGGCGTCCAGCGTGGCCTGCACGTCATTTCCGAAGCTCTCCATGATCTCCCAGTTGATGGCCTTGGCCTCCGGCGTGTCGGCTTCCAGCTGCGGAACGTGACAGATGTAGGAATATTCTGTGCCGTATTCGTCGGTGAAGGAGTCTTCCTCGTCATAGACCTCGGTGATGAGGCTGTCATCATAAACCTTTTTCGACACGGACGGTGCGGACGGCCCGGAGGAGCCGGGCTTGGGAACGGGTTTCTTGCCGCAGGCGGTCAGCTGGGCGCAGAGTCCAAGGCAAAGGAGCGCGCTCAGCGCCCGGAAAAGGCTGCGGTGATGCTTCACGTCTGGTACCTCCTCGTCGATCATTGGTGACTGTTGTGGATATGATGGTGACGCCTGTATTTTTAATTGTAGCACAAGAAGGTGAAAAGCGAAAGAGCAAGCGCTGATATTCGGAAAGTTATCCGATAAAGACAAGTCGTAAAACAGCTATTTAACCGATCATGGTCGCAGAACTGATCGACCACATCGAGGTGTACCACGCTGAAAAGCAGGACGGCATTACCAACCAGCGCGTCGTTATTCACTATAACTGCATCGGTGCCTTTGATGTGCCGGATCGCCGGAAGATCCCGGAGGCCGACATTATCATGGAAACAAGAAAAGGCGTAGCACTCAGCTACGCCCCGGAACAGGTTGCGGTATAGGAGGTACGACACGATGAAAGCCTATTTCTATTGCCGCGTCGCTCACGATGATAGCTTTTCTTTGGAACGGCAGGCCGAGGAGCTTCGCCGCTATGCGGAACAAGCCGGGTACACCATCGTTGGTGTTGCCGCCGAGCATGGCTCTGGAATGACCCTTGACCGTCCGGCTCTGCAAGAAGTGATGGAGGCCGTTCTTGCCGGAAAGGTGGATGTGGTGCTGATAAGCAGCCTTGACCGTATAGGGCGGGACTGGGGCATGACAAAGCAGTACATCGCCCTGCTGACCGAGCATAAGGTCAAGCTGCTGTGCCTGCGGGAACGGGTGAGCAGCGACATCTCCGGCGTTTCACCATTCTCTACATAAAAAAGCAGAGTGTCCATTACAGGATACTCAGATCCTATAAGGACACTCTGCATGTGGGAGGACTATAAAATAGATTTTTTCGCCTTTTTGGGGTTAGTATTTGTTCCCTTACGAAAAATCTTGAACTTTCAAAGTTGGGTGCGGAGGTGAGCCGCTGTCATTCGTTCAGCGGCTGCACCGATTTAAGACCGCCTTTGAATATTACGGTAATCTGTTCTTTGGAATCCACCACTACGCATTCGAGTAGTTGGCGGACGATTTGGTCATCGTATTCCATCGGGCGGTTCTTTATGCCGTCGAGTATCGTGTAGATGTCATCGAGTCTGGATTTTGCGTTTTCTCGCCGCTGTTCAGCGTCGGCTATGCTGTCAAGCTGCTGTTGCAGACGGCTTTTTTCATTCATAAGCCGAGTTGCGGTTTCCTCATCAAAGGCTTCGATGGTGTCGGTGGATACTCGGTCGAGCATCTTTTTGAATTCTGCGTCGAGCTCGGCGATCCGTATCTGTAGGTCAATGCTGTTATCCTCACTCTTTTCTCCCGCCAAGCCCATGCCGATGTGCAGCTTCAGTGTTTGCAGCACCTCAGTGTTTCGGGCTGCCGTTTTCATGATCGCCGCCATCACGGCCCGTTGCAGTACGCTTTCCTCTACGGAGGGTGAATTATGACAGTATTTCTTGGCATATTCAATGCGGTTGATGCATCGCCACACGATTTTCTTTTTACCGCTTGCCGTCCATGTGCATCGGCGATAGGCGGACTTGCATTCACCGCAGACGAGCAGTTCTGTCAGAGCGTATTTACTTGAATATTTGCCTTGCTCGGTCTTAGCTTTTCGGCTGATCTTGCGTTTGCCGGAGCGCCGTGCGAGCTCCTCCTGGACTCTGCCGAAGGTGGACGAGTCGATAATGGCAGGGTGGCTGTTTTCCACATAGTATTTAGGGCGTTCGCCGTTGTTGACTCTGACCTTTTTGCTGATGCAGTCGGTGATGTAGGTCTTATTGATGATGGCATCGCCTTTGTATCTCTCGTTGGAGAGAATGGACTGTATCGTGGAAAACTGCCATTCTGCTTTTCCCGTTGGGCTTTTGATGCCCTTTTCTTCAAGTAGTTTGGCAATTCCTTTTAAGCTGTCGCCTGCGAGGAAGCGGTCATATATAAGGCGGATCGTTTCGGCTTCTTCGGGGACGATTTCGGGTTGTCCGTCCTCGCCCTTGCGATAGCCGAGGAAGTTCTTGTATCTGAATATTACCTTGCCTTCACGGGCAGCCTGTGCCTTGCCCCATTTAATGTTGGCGCTGATATTTTCCGATTCGCTTTGCGCAATGCTGCCGTAGATGGTAATGTAAAACTCGGCACCGGGCTGATTGCTGTGGATGCCCTGTTCCTCGAAGTACACATCGACACCGAGGTCATTGAGCAGTCGGACATACTTCAAGCAGTCCACCGTGTTCCGCGCGAACCGGGCAATGGATTTTGTGATGATCATGTCGATTTTTCCTTGCTTGCAGCGGCGGATCATACGGTTGAATTCATCTCGGTTTTTCACGCTTGTGCCGGAGATGCCCTTGTCGGCGTAGATACCTTCAAGCGTCCATCCGTTTTCGGAATTGATGCGTTCGGTGTAGTGTTCCACCTGATTTTCATAACTGTTGAGCTGTTCCTCCTGCTTAGTGGAAACGCGGCAGTATGCCGCCACCCGCAGGACTCGGTAATGGGTTTTCACGCTCTCTCTGACCGATATTGTCGGTTCGATTATCCGCACCACTCTCGGCGGGGATACAACAGTCTGTTCCATTGTCTGACTCCTTTCGTATGATCTGTCCGTTCAGCAGTATGATGTCTGCCGTTTTGTCGGTGTACAGGCGTATTTCGCTGACCGTGCGGTTCAGCCGCTCGGCGATGTCTGCCGTACTGCCAAGTTCGGCCTTCAGCCTTTGTACGGCGCAGCACCCGTTGCCGAGTTCTTTATATTTCCGGGCGAGGCACTCCGTCATTTTGCTTCGCAACACAGCCTTGTCTATTTCCGCCATGTCAAGCATTCGGCTGATCTCGTTATTCAGCCGTATTACCTCGGCACTCGGTTCGTAGGGTGTTTTGGCAGGCAGTGTGATGCTGTCGGCGGTTACCGTGCCGAGAAGGTCGGCGAGTGCGGTCAGCAGTTCGGTATCGGATATCTCGATCCGCAGACGGCAGGCCGTGTTCTCACAAGTCCAGCGCTCTTGGCATTTGCATCGGCTGTCGTGTCGGCGACGCATTCGGTCGCCGCAACTTGGGCATCGGACGGGGACGGTCAGCCTGAATATGTCCTGTGCTTTGTCCGTGTTCCTTTGTGTGTTGCGACCATGCTTTGTTTTCTGTATTTTCTCATAGGTCTCTTGGTCGATGATCGACGGATACACCTCTGTGCCGAGATATTTTGTATTGTCTATGAGATGCTTGAGCCGCCCCTTGTTCCAGCCGGTAACGCCGTCCCTGTATTCGATTTTTTCTCTGTTTAGCTGCTCGGCTATGGTCAGCATAGAGGAGCCGTCAAGGTAGGCCGCATATATCCGCTTCAGCACTTTGCTTTCCTGCGGTTCTGTGACGATAACACCGTCTTTACAGCAGTAGCCGTAAGGCAGGGTTCTGTTTTTCATTCGGTTCTCACCGTCCTTTCTTGGGGATTTGCTCGGTCAGTGCAATGCCGCCGATGAGCTTGAAGGTAAGTTGTTCGCTGCTGTCCACCGTGATGCTCTCGACGATTTCGTCAAACAGCCCATTGTCAAACTCGACGGTCGGCTCGTATTCATCGAGGATGCCGTTTAAGTCTTTGAGAGTGGCGAGTAATTGATCGTCCTCATCCTCGGTGAGCTTTTGCCGCCGTTCGATGCGCAGTTCGGTGAGGCGGTTGCTGATCTCCGAAGTCTGCATGGCGTAATCGGCGGCGTTCATAGCGCCGCTTGTGTGCAGCCTTGCAATAACATGGTTCTTTGCACCGAGGTCGGCGATCGCTTTGTCTATCTGCCGTATGCGCTCCTGATTGCGGCTTGTGCGGTCCTGCATGGTTTCCATTTGGTGGATCAGCGTACCGAGCAGTTCGCCTCGGTAGGTTTTCAGCTTGATAACCATATCGGTGAATATCCCGTATACGATATCCTCACGCACATGGCGGTGTTGACAGTCGGTTGCACCGGACGAGCGGCAGGAGCCTATCCAATGCGCCTTGCCGTTTACCACTTGATGTCGGAAGACCCTGCCGCATTCGGGACAGCGCAGCTTTCCGGTCAGCGGATAGGACTTTCTTTTGCATCTTTCCGTTTTCCGTGAGCGCAGCAGGTTCTGTGCCGCCTGAAAGGTTTCTCGGCTGACGATGGCAGGGTTGCTGTTCTCCACATAGTATTGCGGCAGCCGTCCGTCATTTTTCATTTTCCGAAACGGCAGGGTTTCGGTGGTGTAGCTCTTTTGCAGGAGCGCATCTCCCATATAGCGTTCATTGTTCAACACATAGTTGATGGAACTCGGCAGCCATTTTTCGTAGCCGTGCTTCCGCGGTATGCCGTCCTCATTTAGCATTTTTGCAATGGCAAGCGTACCGTAGCCTTGGAGGTATAGGTCGAATATGCGCCGAATGACCGCCGCCTCCGTTTCGTTGATTACGAGCTCGCCGTCTTTGAGGTCGAAGCCGTAAGCCGGACAGGTGCAATTGAAGTCACCGGACTGCATCCGCTTTTGATAGCTCCAACGCAAATTCCCCGATATGTTCACACTTTCTTGCTGTGCGGCCATACCGGGGAATGTTACGATCATTTCCATATTCAGTTTTTCGGTGTCGATGCCCTGTTCCTCGAAATACACGCTCACGCCGATCTCTTTGCACATCCGCAGCAGTACGAGCAGCTCCTCGGTGTTCCGTGCCAATCGGGAAACCGATTTGACGATGATGCGGTCGACCTTGCCTTTCCTGCAGTCGGCTATCAGCCGATTCAGCTCGTCCCGCTTTTTCATCTCGGTTCCCGTGATGCCCTCATCGGCATAAATGTCGACGAGCTGATATTCGGGATGCTTCTTGGCATAGTCGCTGTAGTAGCGGATCTGTGCGGCGAAAGAGTGGAGCTGGTCGGTAGAGTCACTCGACACCCGGCAGTACGGGGCTAACCGAAGCCGTTCGGCTGTCTGCTTCTTTGTGCTTGTGATTTCAGTAATGTTCATGTCTTTCTCCTTTCCGCAAGGGGTCACCTTGCTGTTATTCGCATTTTGGCACGACACACCATACCACAATAGTTCGAATACTTCCAGCGGTTTTTTGCAAAAACTTGAGAATTAAGATTTCAGACATAAATCAGATCAGCACCGTAATGTTCGGCACTGATCTGAGTGATTCTTTCGTATTCATCCTCGGTGATGAGTTGCATGGCGAGGAGCATTTTTAATAGGTTTACACTGTAAGCGAATGATGTATTGTTGATGTCGGTTCTTTTATCCATTGAGCAGTTCCTCCAGGTATTTGATGCCGAGGCTCACTACAATGGCACGGTCAACGGCGGCGAGGGTTTTGCCGTCGAGCCTGCCGATGTATTCGCCGAGCCTCGCTTTGTCTATCGTCCTGATTTGTTCGAGCAGGACGGTGGATTCGGTTTTAAGCCCTTTCGCCATGATTTTCACATGGGTGGGCAGAGCCGCTTTTGTCTTTCTGCCTGTGATCGCCGCCACGATGGTGGTGGGGCTGTGCCTGTTGCCGATATCATTCTGTAAAATCAAGGACGGGCGCGTTCCGCCTTGCTCACTGCCGAAGCCTGTACCGAAGTCAACGGCATAGATTTCACCTCGTTTGATCTCTTTCATATTAGCCTCCGTTTTAAGTAAAAGGCGGTCGAGTGCTTATGGGCAAACGACCGCCTTGGTATTTGTATCAATCGTTTTTGTTTCAACCGATATTTGAACCACGCCATCCCTCGGCTGACGGGAACGCATCCTCCGGTCATGCATTTGACCTCATTGGAATTCCACCACTCCCAGGAACTCTGCGAGGTGCTCTCATTGGTTGCGACGGCTCACGGCGCTTTTTCGTGCCGCTTCAACGCTCGACCTGTGACTGAGCACAAGTATCATTATTGCTTCTGCCTGTCATGGCCTTCGGTGCGGATGCGCCGCCCCGTCTGACTCATAGGTCGTGTGGCTCATCGGCTCTCGCCGACAGCAGAAGGAAGGTAAAGAATGCGCTGTACTATTTAATTTTCAAAGAGCAACAGAGGCTATTGAGAAAGCCCCCTCACTTTTCATGGTAAAAAGCGAGGGGGCTGAGCGGATTTATTTTTAACTTTCTAAAAGTTTTTTGAGTTTGGCAATAACCCGCCGCTTGCGATCATTGATGGTTTTTTGAGGAATTCCGGTTTCCTCCGAAACTTTGCGTTCTGATTTTCTTTCAAAATACAAGGCGTGAATCAAGAGTTTCTCATCTTGGTTCAGCAATTGCAAAGACTTGCGGAGCTTGTCCGTCATAATGCTTTCCACTACGGTGTCGCATACATCCGGCTGCTCTGCTATGAGGATATCCTCGCCGTTGAATTCATCGGTGGTCAGTGCGTTGTAGGAAACATCGCCGTTTCTTGATGCGCGTCTGTCAATATAGCTTTGACGATTCCGCTGGCGGTAATATTCCTCGTAATCCTTTTTGGATACCTCCATCAGACTGCCATATAAAGGCAGGAACAGCTTCTCCGCATATAACGGGCAGATTTGCTCACGGCGGCAGAATTCCTCATAGGTCAGTTCCTTGTACTCGCCGTTTTCTATAATATAAACCGCTTTGGGTTCTTTTTTCACTGTTATGTACCTCCGTTCAATCGTTTTTTGTTAGGTCGAAAACGATTGATACGGAGGGCTTCGACAGCCTACCGCAAACTTCGACAATACGCTGCCGTTTATATAAACGCAGAAAGCCAAGCCACTTTGAAATTCCGAAAAAACGGAACTATCGTTGGCCTTTTGCGGATATCGTATAAAATTCTGTCGACCGCAGAGGTCAAAAAAACAGAGGTGTTTTTGTGCCCGTGCAAAGTGTCTTATAAGGCAGAAGACAGTCTTTGCTATTTCAACACCTGTATCTTTCCTGTATTCTTTTTCATTCTTTCACCTTGTCGCTTGAAAACGGCAGGGCACCGCTTTTTATGGCACTGCGTTGTGTTGAGCTTCGTCGATTGATTCTGCATGGCTAAACATCTGGGTCACCTCCTGTTGCGGCATTCGGGTAAACAAAAAAGCGGCCGCACTATGCTTTGGGGCATAGTACAGCCGCATGAGGGTGTGAATATAAAACCGTTTTGTTAAGACGGCCTTAGGCGTTGCGTTTCGCTTATGTACATGGTTGTTAGGGGCATCTCCTTATTTTCATAACTACCTCGCTGTATGATTATCCGTTATTGTTAGTGTATCCGTTGCCGTGGCAAAAGTGAAGAGTGCATAAGTGTGCTATACACTATACATTGGATCTTGTAAAAAATTTGTCGGGTTAGGGAGAAACCTTGCAAATTCGCCGCTTTGACGGTCGATAAAGGGCAAAAAATAAGGCGTAACGAATTTTCAAGTCCGCTGCGCCTTATTCTTATGTGCTGTGATGAAAAGGTTCATCCGTTCATTTCCTTTGCAGAGGTAAAATAGTTTGACTCTGTTTCCGTCGCTTGGGACACAAAAACAGGGCGCAACGATTTGGTTCTCGCTGCGCCCTGCGGTGTTGCTTATACTGCCTTATTCGGTTGAATCCGATGTTGTGTCTGTCGGTTCGGAGGCGGCAGGCGTTGTGTCCTCCGGCGCAGGAGTTTGTTCTGTGTCGGTGGTTTCGGGTTGTGTTGCAGCCGGAGCGGTCGCCGAGGGTTCGGGTGTGGTGGTTGTGCTCTCTTTCGGAGTGCTGCTCGGCGTTGTAGGAGCTGTCGGTGTAGTCGGTACAGTCGGATCGGCTGACGGCTCGGCAGTCACGCCGTTATCCGGCGTTTGGGTATTGCTCGGTTGTGAGCCGGTGGCGGTGATAACATCGCCGTTATGAAGCGTGGCATCGTGGGAGTAAGTTCCCCATTTAGGAGTAAGGGTGATTTCCGTGCCTGCGGCTGCGTTTACGGTAAAGGTAAAGTCGGAAGTATTATTCACAAAAATCTGCTCGGTGTAGTAGGTTTCATCACCGATTTTTATACCGCAATAGCCTGTTGCGCCTGCCGTTCCGGTGGCTTTCAGCGTTATTAAGGTTTTATCTGCTGTCAGCGTATAGGTGTTATCCGCTTCGGTAAGCTCGGTTGCGGTGGTGTCCTCACCAATCTGATAGGACAGCTTATAGGACGAGCTTTGAATCTGCGCTGTTCCCGTTGAGGTGCTTGCGGTAAACCAAGCCCAGCTTGCACCGCAAAGGCAGATAGCACAGATGCAGATAGCAAGCATTGAGGGGGCGAGGATGTGCATAAGACCGTCAGAGCGCTTTTCTTTTGCTGCGTGCTTTGCCCGGTAGAAGAATACGGGGTACACCCGCATTACATTGCGCTCGGTCACGAACGGAATAAGGCAGAGGTAAAGGCAGCGGAGTTCCCTGCGCCAATAGCGATATTCGTTGTAATCTGCCGCACGACTCATCTCGGTTAAAAGATACTGCTTTTTACGGCTGAAATGATTGACAAGCTGTGCGAGTTTTAGAACGATCAGCAAAAAGGCAGATACGATCAGAACGATCAAGAGTATCAAAGCGCCGCTATTGTTGTCCATAATGATGTATCTCCTTTCGATTGTGTTTGTGTGGGCAATCAAAAGGCATAATACACAGTTTATGCCCTTTGATTGCCCCTCCGCCCGAGGGCGGAGAGGACTTGAAAATTAGAATTTATTTGGGAACAACGGTGTACCACACTTCGCCATCGGTTTGGCTTGCGGAAACAACCTTGTAGCCGTCCGCAACAAAGTTAGTTCCTGCACCCTCAGCAGTATTGTTTGACGGGTCGAAGTTGACAAATGTGCCGCCCTTAACAATTATTTTTGCGCTGCCGTTCTTGTAGGCAGAGTCAACGCAGTTCAGCAGGAAGTTGTAGCCGTAAGGCTCGCCGAACGCTTCGACAGCAAAATGACCCCCGGTGATGGTGAGGGTACCCTCTTGAACCTGTACCGCAGTACCTCCGCCGTAATAGCTGCCGCCTGTGATGGTCAGATTTGCACCTTTACGCACATTGAGTGCATATCCGCCGTTCCTACCGGTATCAATTCCGCCATTTTCGCCTGCATTGATGGTGGTATCAGCATCGACAATCAGCGCGCAGAAGTTTTGACTATTGTTACCCATATCATCGGGAGAGATAATCTTAGCATCCAAATTCAGTGTAGTGGGTTGGCTGATAGTAATGCGGTCTTCTACATTGTCGCCGATATTATCGGTTTTGATATCCTTATTGACAGAAACGATACCGCCATTAGCCAAAGCCTCTTTCATCTCTGCAGCAGAAGCAACAGGATAACCTGCATCCTTATCGTACTGATCGTTGAAGCTGTCGTTCTCAACAGTATCCTGAGTAGCGTAAACGGTGATGGTGATGCCGTCCAGCGTCAGATCCTGATAGTCATTGCCGGCAGTGGTCTGCATTACGCCCTTGATGTAATAGGTTTCGCTCTTTCCAACATTCGCCGCCAGCTTGCCGGTGAAGTTTTCAATTGCGACCGCTGTTTCTGTTCCATCGGCTGCCTTTGTTACAACATAGAAATCGATAACATCCAACAGGCTCTTGCCGTCCTTGGCGGTAGGAGCCGCCTTGCCGTCAACGATGTTATCCTTGTTGATTTCAGCCTTCCATTTCAGCGCCAGATTGCCCTTGTTGGCAATTCTGAAGCCATCGGTCAGATAGCGGCAGCCCGGCTCCCAGAGAAGCGCTTCGCCTTCCGCACCGGCTGCTTTGGTGAAGTTCAGCTTCTCAATATGAGAATCGCTGTCCGCACCGATAATATCCACTTTCAGATTGCCGGACACAATCTTGTTGACCCCGGTGGATGCGGTGTCGGTGAACCACGCAAAGGTGGTGCCGATGAGCATTGCCACGCACATAAGGATAGCCAGTGCGCTGGAAATCAATGCCCGCTTGGTAGATTTAATACTTGTCATTGTTGTTTTACCTCCTTATTCTATATTTTTCAATGACAATATGTAAACACTGGTTTTACAGTGATTACACCATAGGTGTGTCGGACGGTGTTTCGTCCGTTTTCGGCGTTTCGCCGCCGTTTTGCGCCATCTGCGCTTTCATTTGCAGCAGTTCCTGCATCATGCGCTGTGTTTCGGCACGGTCTGCTTCGATTTTATCCCGCTCGGCTTGCAGCTCTGCCTGTTGTTCTGCCTTATATTTGCGGAACAGACGGATGCAGCGGATGCCCTCTAACAGAATGAGGAGCAGAAACGGAATGAGAATACAAACAATATAACCGGGTGTGCTTTTCAAAAACTGAAAGAATGTACCCACCTTCGGGATGTGGCTGCTGTATTTACCGAGCACATACGGATAGGTTACGACGGTTTCATCGTCGGTATCGGTTGTTGTACCGTAGGTAACAAAGCCCGGTTCGCCGTTTGCGTCGGTGGTTAATTTTCGTATCTTATGGGTGACGGTTTCGCCGTAATTGGATGTATTCTGCGAGGTATAGGCGATGATATCGCTCTCTTTTAAGGTGGAGGGGTCAACCTCTTTCACAAGTACCAAATCGCCCGCATTGAAGTCGGTTTTGCTCATGGAGTCGGACAAAACGATGAACGCCTTATAGCCGAATAAGCTACGGTCGGCACGGTCAAAGGTGGATACCGAAACGATGGTGAATATCATCATAAAAACGGCAAGCGCCACCATCAGCCACACAAATATACTGCGGATTATTTTTAATGCTTTCATTTGCTCACTCCTTATTCACGGCTCAGCCGGATCAGCTCGTTCATTTCATCGAGGGAAACGGTGGTTTCGTCCTCGGACTTATGAACATACAATTCGGTATAACATTTGCTGCAGAGCTGACCGCTGCCTTGAATGTAATACTTGCGGTTGGAAATCGGCGTGTCCTTCGGGATGCCGGTATCGCATCCGCGACAAGCGCATCTGTCGGTTTCTGTGTTGGGTGTTTACATTGCTTGGTTCTTTCCTTTTTATCCGAACAGCTTATTCGGATTATTCTTCGTTTGCGTTGCCTCGGCGCACAGCGTAAAGGTGAGGTCAAGGTTTTGGGTGTCATTGCCGCCGCTTTCCGGGTAGTGGAACACAACCGTCAGATTGCGGCGCTGCCCGATTTTAAGGGTATCATCAGCGGCGACAACATTCTGCTTTGTCAGTTCGTTCGCCGTGCCGGTGTATAAAATTTTATCGCCGTCCTTTATCGTCACGGTCAGCACATCGGAAAGCCCACCGGTCACATTATCGAGATAAAGGCGGTAAAACACATCCCAAGTGCTGTCGTTTTCAATGAAGAAGTCCTTTGCAACGGTCATTCCCGGCTCAAAGAGGAATTCGTGTTCCTGAATCACGGGCTTGCCGTCGTTGAGGTTTATCTTGACCTCGCCGGTGTGGAACAGGTTATTCTCAACGGAAACGGAAGCGTATACAAGGGCAAAAGTGGTAATGCAAAGGCAAACGGCAAGGACGATAATGGCGATAATGCCGCCTGTCAGCTTTTTAGCGGTTTTGGTTTCAGCCATTTGAATTTTCCTCCTTACGCCTACGGACTACAAGCAGAAGGATCATCATACTGCCGGAGCCGGCGGCAAGCACCGCCCACAGCAGAATGTTTGAAGTATCGCCTGTCTGCGGAGAGTTATCGAGGTTTCCTGTTTCCTCGACCCACCATTTGAAGTCGGCAATTAAGTCCTTGTTCTGATAGTCATTGCCTACGCTTGTATCTAAATAAGCCGTGATTTCATAGTACAGCTCGTCGGTGGTGGATTTCTCGGACGCCAATTTGTGCGTCAGACTTTCGGGCATATCCCGCATAAGCCCGTCATACATCGTTTCGCCTGTGGTGAGCAGCTTGACCCGCACTTTCAGCACTTCGGCTAATTTCTCATAACCGGGGCGAACGGTGGCTTTGTAATGCACGGTGATTTTATCGTGATAGGATACCCGCACACGGAAGTATTTTGTTTCGCTGTCGCCGGGGAACATATTGCCCACGGCAAACGCTGTGTTTTCCTCCGGCTGTTTATTGTAAAGTTCAATGGTCGCCGCTTTCTTTGTTTCGGCGGTGGTGCTTTGTGCAGGCACGGCAGAGGAAGTGTCGGCGGAGCTGCTCGGCGTTTGTGTATCGGAGCTGTCCGGCTTCTCGGTGTCGCTGCTGTCGGGCTTGGTTGTGTCCTCGTCCGGCGTGATCAGATTATCCGGCACGGTCACGGTGGCAGGGGTGGTGTTCGCTATTTTGTTGTATACAAGCGTACCGCCAAGGGCTAAAAGGCTGAGTCCGAGCAAGATAGCAAGAACGATGATGACTATTTTGATTTTCTTTTTCTGTTCCACTCCAGCTCACTCCTTCACTCAAAAATTCGCTAAATATTCTGCTGTATGAAGCGGACGGCGGTTATTTGCCGTCCGCTTTGTTATTATCATCGCCGCTATTTTGTCCGAACACGGAGAACAACGGCTGAAAGACCATATGATACACGGTATTGACATTGACCTCATCGTTTGGATAAATACCCCTAAGTGCCTTGGCTGCCATTGCCACCGTGTTGTCAAGGAGATTCCAAACCAGCATTTCCAGATTGTACCTTTCAGAAAACGGGGACAACCCATTCACCGACTGCACAAGCTCCCAAAAGGCTTTTCCGTTCTGTATACGCTGCTGCACGACCGTCGGTGTGTAATACTCCGAATTGCAAAAGTGCCAGTAGAAAAGGGTGCGGTCATAATCGGCAGTCAAGTAGTTCCAATACGGCAGCCACAGCAGCCAGCAGAGATCGTCTAAGCTCTGCAAATCCTTTACTCCGGCGGATAGGTTTTTAGGGGCATTGGCAATTTTGCGGGCAATTTCATCGTCGATGGTTAGGAAGCAGGCGGTGAGCAAAGCTTCTTTGTTCCTGTAATGCTCATACACCGTCGGTGCATTGATTCCGGTTTCCGCCGCCAACTTTGGATAGCTGAAATTCTGCATACCTCCGACAGCAACAAGATGCTGCGTCGCTTTGAGAATAATGGTTTTTAACTGTTCCGGGGTTCTCTGCGAAGCCATGCTGCGCTTCCTTTCATCAATTTTTGCCATGACTTAAAGCCCTTTATGAAATGTTGCAAAATATATTTCCCGTCAATACGGGAAATATAAAATTACAATTTCTTTCATAGAGTTTATCACTCTGTGAGGGCTGTTCACCCATTAAGCAAAAATATTATAGCACCGTTCTGCGAAAAAATCAAGTGATTTCGATTGATTTCTGCCATTTTTCAAGAAAATTTCGGATTTTTGGTTGTCACAAAGCGTCACGCCATAAGCGAACACTATCTTCCCAACGGGAATGGACAGTCAAATGCGCAGTCAGAAAACGGTTAATTCTATTCGCTAAAATATAGGGTGTCCGATCGGACAATAAAAATAGGAGGCTTCAAACATGAAGAAAGGTGAAAACATTTTCAAGAGAAAAGACGGACGGTGGGAAGCTCGATACATCAAGGGCTATGAACTGTCTGGAAAAATTAAATACGGATTCTGCTACGGAAAAACCTATCAAGAGGCTAAAGAAAAGGTAGCGAAGTTCAAGGCGGCGATTGTAAGCGGTAAACCGCTGCCGCCCTCAAACTCACGCCGCCGCTTTGCTTTTTATTGTGATGCATGGCTGCAGAAGCGTAAAACGAACATTTGGGAATCTACCTATACCAAGTATGACACGATTCTTGAAAAGCATATCAAGCCGAAACTCGGCGGCTGTTATCCCCTCGGCATTACGACCGGAGTGGTAGACAGTTTCACAAAGGAACTGTTGGACGGGGACGGCCTATCCGTAAAAACCGTACACGATATTCTGACGGTGCTGCACGGCATATTGAAGTATATAGCAGAGCTGTTTCCGGGCATTGCCCCAACGGTCGAAATCACTTATCCGAAAGAGAGCCGCAAGGAGATGCGAGTGCTGTCCCGCAGTGAGCAGGAACGGTTTGCCATGTATCTGCTCCATGATACTGACCTTTGCAAGTTCGGGGTTCTGCTCATGCTGTTCACAGGGATACGCATCGGTGAACTGTGCGCGCTGAAATGGGCGGATATCAATATACGGGAGAAAACCATTTCGGTCAGCGCCACCATGCAGAGACTTCGCAGCTTTGATACGGACACGGCAGAGAAAACAAAAATCCTGATCGGCGCACCGAAGAGTGATACATCGGTTCGCACTATCCCCTTAACAGATAATGCCGCAGAGCTTTGCCGAAAGTTCACCGTATACGATCCGAATGCCTATATTCTGACGGGGACTCCGAAATACATGGAGCCTCGTCGGTTTCAGTATCGCATTGAGAAATATACCCGTGAGTGCGGACTTGAAGGTGTCCATGCACACACGATGCGGCACACCTTCGCAACGAGGGCTGTCGAGGTCGGCTTTGAAATCAAATCGCTTTCGGAGATCCTCGGTCACGCCAACACGACAATCACGCTGAATCGTTATGTGCATTCCTCTATGGAATTGAAGCGCACCAACATGGACAAGCTGGCGGCTCTTGCGATGTGATGCATAAGCAGTCAAGAAACTGTGTTATGCCGCACGGCTTTTCCCGGAAAACAGCGCTGTTCCGTGCTTTTTGCAGAGGCGATAACAGAGTGATAAACTCTGCGAAAAGAACAGACAGAAATACCTACGGCTACGGTTGTTACAATCGTAGCTGCCTTTATTTACGGCAAAAAGAAAAAGAGACCGCTGTGTGCTTTTTTATGCTCACGGCGGTCTTTTCTGCATACCAAAGTATCCTCGGTTATTGTTTTTCTTTCTGCCTGTTATTGCTTTTCAGTTGGGTAGTTCACTTTCACCTTCCACCATGACAGGTGGCACCTGTCAGCTTGTAGGCGCAGTCGCCCCTTGGCGGAGGATTTTGCTTTTTTCACTCCGCTTTCAACCGAAACAGCAGACTGCTTTTGCCGCCTTTTTTTCTGTACCGCTGCTCGGTTTCAATAAGCCCTGCTTTTTTAA
>ERZ857969.3461-NODE-3461-length-15666-cov-4.145667_pt1 | contig 15666 bp, 16 predicted proteins | sample MGYA00519864_ERZ857969 | MGnify/ENA primary metagenome ERZ857969 (study PRJEB31778, sample SAMEA3449382) | human gut metagenome | biome: human gut; feature: human-associated habitat; material: faeces | place: United Kingdom | collected 2010/2012 ... | reverse complement strand
TTTGTACTAGAGAATTATAGCGAAACTTAGATTTTCTTAGAATTTACATTTGCTAGAAAATCTTAGATTCGCTTTTTTATTTATATGAACTTTAAAGAACGTCCCCAAAGTTCATATTTTACATTTTCATTCCTTTGCCACCTTGCAATCCATTTGCATATCCTTCTAGTACATTTGTATCAAATGAAAATGTCATATTTTGTTCTTCACGATTTCTCTTTAAGGCTAATTCTATTTCTTTATCTAATAAATCTGTATACATTGTTCCTGTTTCTCTCCATAAGTGGAATGATAAACATCCAGGAATTGTGTTTACTTCATTTACATATATTTTATTTGTTTCCTCATCTATTAAAAAGTCTATTCTTATTACTCCTGTACAACCTAATATTTTAAATGTTTCTTTTGCTAAACTTTGTATTTGCTCTTTTTGTTCTTTACTTATATTAGCTGGCAACTTTAATACTCCTGCATTCATAGATTGTTTAGCTCCACCTGTCTTTTTTCCTCCAGATATATATTTATCTTCATATGATAAAATATCAGATGTTTTTTCTAATTCTTCACATTCTGAAGCATTACATTCTTCATAATCACCTAAAACAGAGCAATTTACTTCTTTTAAATTTTCTATAGCTTTTTCTATTAAAATTTTTCTGGCATATGTAAAAGCATCTTCTATTGCCTCTTCTAGTTCTTCACTGTTTTTTGCAACAACAATTCCAACACTAGACCCTAAGTTTATTGGTTTAACAATTACAGGATATTTAATATTTTCTTCAACTTTTTTTATAATGTCTGCTGTTTCCTCATTTTTATAAAAACATTTACACTCTAATACAGGAATATTATTTTCTTTTAAAATTATTTTAGAAACATATTTATCCATCCCAACTGCAGAAGATGTTACATCACATCCTACATATGGTAAATTAAACATTTTTAAAAATCCTTGCAAAGTACCATCTTCTACATTTGTACCATGAACAATTGGAAATGCAATGTCTATGTAATCATATATTTCGTTTTCATAAAATTTTTTATTAGTTCTTAGTAAAACTGTTTTATTGTCTTTTAAAGATAAAGTAACTTGAGTGCTAATCTTTTTTAAATTATCTATATTTGTATATTGCTTTATGTCTGCTACAAGATCTCCACAATACATTTTATTATCTTTTGCAATATATATTGGTATAATTTCATATTTTTCTTTGTTCATATTCTCTATTGCTTGTAATGCTGTTATTATAGAGACTTCATGTTCTACACTTTTTCCACCAAAAAAAACTCCTAATTTAATTTTCATAAAAATAACCTCTTTCCTATAAATTATAATTATCTGGCAAATCATTTTCCAATAGAACTATTACCTCTTCTTGCAACTTCCATTCTAGAATTTTGCTAACAGCTTCTTGTGGTAAATTTACCTTAAATATATTTTCTTCTTTATAATTTTCTTCTTTTATACCTTTTAGCATAGCTTCGTAATTGTCTGTTCCGACTAAGAAAATATAGTCGCAAACTCTTGCCATATATTTTCCAAATTCATAATTGTATTTTTCTTGCTCTTTTCCTAATTCTATAAGACCTGGTGTAACTATTATTTTTACTCCTTTAAATTCACTTAAAGTATCTATTGCAGACTTCGAACTTATTGGGTTTGCATTATATGAATCATCTATTATTGTAACAGGACCTTTTGGAACTAATTCTAACCTATGTTTTACATTTTGAATTTCTCGAATTTTAGAAACAATCTTTTTACTTGGAACTCCTAGGAAGTCTGCAACTGCTATTGCACCTGTAATGTTTACAATGTTATGTTTTCCTATTAATTTAGTTTTCAATTCTTTAACTTCTTCTTTGTTCTTATCTACAGTTTTAAATTTTAATCCTTTACTAGAAGATTCCAAATTATATGAATTATAATCTAACTCTTTATTATTTAACCCGTATGTAATCTTTTTCATATTTAAACTTTTATTTTTTATAAATTCATTATCATAATTTAAAAATATAGTTCCACCATTTTTTTCTACGCTATCTGCAAGTTCAAACTTAGTTTTTATAACATTTTCTATATTTTTAAAACTCTCTAAATGTTGTGGTCCAATAGATGTAATTACCCCCAGTTTTGGATTTACAATATCACAGATCTCTTTAATGTCACCTAACTTTGTTGCTCCCATCTCGCACAAAAATATTTGGTGTGTTGGTTTTAACTCTTCTCTTATTGTTTTTACAACTCCCATTGTAGTATTATAGTTTTTAGGAGTTTTTAAAACCTCATATTTTTCGGATAATACACTATATAAAAAATTCTTCATACTTGTTTTTCCATAACTTCCTGTTATTCCAATTACTAATAAATTTGGCATTTCATTTAATATTTTCTTTGCACTATCTATATATCTTTTTCTTACTAAAAACTCTATTGGGCTATTAATAAAATTGGCTAATAATATTATTAAGTTTGCAAGTATGTTTAAAATTATTAATTTCTCTGTTATATAATTTTTTATTCCTAAAATAAATATTGTTATTATAAATACAAAAACATCTGTAACAAGTAGTCTTTTTACTCTTCCTGTAAATTTTAAAGATACTTTCGAATTTCTTTTTGGTATGTTATATATAATTGAAATTGCTAAACTAATAATTGCAATTATATTTAATACTACATTATCAAAATATATAAAAATTGTTGGTAGTACTAGTATTGTTTGCCATAATATTTTCTTCCAATTTTTTCTCATCCATTTAAAGTGTTTTTTAAAAAAATATGAATTTAGCTGTAACATATGTGTATTAAACAATGTTAATAATGTATAATTTACTAACAGTTCTGCTATAATTATTAATTTCATTAATGATCCTCCAAACTATTCTTTCATAAATTTTTTAATTATATTATTTATTTGTATAGGTCTTTCTAAAAATACATAGTGTGAACATTGCTTAAATGTTACTAACCCTGCATCTGGAATTTCTTTTTCCATAATTTTTGCATCTTCTAATGGTGTTTCTGTATCATTTTCTCCCCACAATAATAATGTTGGCACATTTATTTCTTTCAAATTACTTCTTAAATCTTCATTTACTAGTTTTACCAATGTGTTTCTCATAACTGGTGTTGCATTACGATAATCTACAGAGCCTAATCTTTTTTTAAAGTTTTCTAAAACATTTGGAGCTATCTTTGTTACAATTTTTGTTCCTAATATTTTTTTCCCTATCTTTACAATACCAAGCTTAAATTTTTGTTTTATTGTTTTTTTATGTACTATTCCTGCACTTCCTATTAAAATAGCTCTTTTTACTTTAAATTCTAAGTTTTGCTCGCTTAACATTTTAATAATTATTCTTCCACCATTTGAATGACCTATTAATGTAAGTTCTTGTATTTTTTTTATTTTTATAAATTCTTTTACCAGTTTTATAAAATCATCTATTCCCCATGGTTCTTTTGGCTCTTCAGACTTTCCATAACCAGGCATATCAAAGTAATATACTTTTGCATACAAAGAAATATTATCAATTAAATTTTTGTACACATTATATTCCGTTCCCCAACCGGGCAAAATTAGAACATTCTCTCCTTCTCCTTGTTCTATACAGTTTATATTTAGACCTAAAATATTTATTTTAATCAACTCCTCATTGTTTTTTATATTCTATATTTACTAATATTTAATATCAACTTTCACTTTTTCACATTTCAATCTTTATTTCACGCTTATTTCACGAATAATATTGACTTTTAATAATTATGTAAATATAATGTTTTTATATTACATGTAAATATTATTTTAAATGTTTATAAATGAAAGGTGTATATAATGAAAAAAAATTTTATTCGTTTAAATATAAATGATAATTATTTATCATTAGGTAACTTTTTTAGAGTGTTAAAAGATGAAAGCAATAATTCTACAACTTTTTGGCAGTCAGATTTATTTTCTATAATTTTTAATGTGGATTCAATAGCAGACAGTACTGTTAATAATTATTGTACTGGTTTTAGAGCAATTAATTCTACTTATAAAAATTATATAAAAAATCTAAAAAGTGAATATTCTAAAAATCCAAAAGTTTTGATTCCTATTTTTGCAAAAATTTTGCAGTTAATAGACATTACTTCTACTTCTAATATTACAGTAGAAGTAATTAATAAAAATGAAAAACTTCTTCATGTGTGTAATAAATTATATTCTATTAGTAAAAATGATTCTGATGTAAATAATTCTCTTTCTAATGTTTTATATAAAAACTTACACGAAAATAATTTATATAATTTTATTGCAGAAGTATTGTTTTATACTGTTTTAGAAAAAAAACAACCAATATATATTAATGAAAATTTAAATAATATAATAGAAAAGAAAATATATGATACAAATATTTCTGTAAACGATATAGAAGATTTTATTAGTATTCAGCTAACATCTGGCATTTGGTCTATTAGAGGAATCTACGAATTAGCAAAACACGGAAATCCTTTTGCTTGTTTCGAAATGGCTTCTATGGAATGCTATGGAATTATTTCTGGTAATTCCAGATACGAAAAAGCTTATGATTATTATAAAATAGCTGCTAAGTCTAATCACCCTACTGCTAATTGGGCTATTGGTTATTTATATTACGAAGGTCATATTGGTAATAATTCTAAGCATGATATGTATTTAGCTTTAAAATATTTTAACAAAGCAAGAAAACTAAATTGTGCTAATGCTTATACTAGTATTGGAAATATATTTCTTTCAACCACTTTTCCTCATATTAATACCAATGAAGAAAAAGCAATAGAAATGTTTAAAATTGCTGCAAATATGGGTCATGTTTATGCATTTAATAATTTAGGAAAAATATACGAAAAAAGAAATGACCTAAAACTTTCTTTTGAATATTATATGAAATCCGCAAACTTAGGTGATAGCTGGGCTCAAAATAAAGTTGGGGAGTTTTATAGGATAGGAAAATTAGGAAATATAAATTTACAAAAGGCTTTTGAATATTATACTTTATCTAGTGAATCACCTAAATTCACATTATGTAATTGGTCTAAATATAATTTAGCCAAATATTTTTATAAAGATGGTTGTTTAGAAATAGGAATTCATTCAGATTTAAACAAAGCAATTTCTTTATTTGAAGAATCTTCTTTAGACCTTATAGACTCTTTAGAAGAGTTAATTTACATTTATTATAATTTATATATAAAGAATAGTTATTCTGAGCGTTATCTAAAAAAATTAAATTATTATATAAGTTTAGCAGAAAATCATAAAAATTATGATTCTAACATTGCTTCTATAATAAATGAAAATCTAAAAAAATTAAAAAAAGAAAATTTTAAAATAGAATTACCTTAAAAAGCTTTGCTAGCTAAAAAGTACTCCTAAAATTTTCCAGCAAATGTAACTTCTATAAAATTCTAAGTTACTTCCTAATTGTCTAGTACAGAAGTAAAAAAATGTGGTCTTAACAAGACCACATTTTCTAGTTATTATCTTTTATTTTCTTTTTATTTCTAACGAAATCACAAATTGCTGTAATTGCAAAAGTTACAATTATTATCATTATTAAAATTAATATATAACTTCCTTTAAAGTTAGTAACTGTTGGAACTAAAATTTCTTTTAATAATTTAATACAATATGTCATAGGTAAAAATGGTGTAAATGCTTGGAATCCTGCATTTATCGTTTCTATAGGGAATGTTCCTCCAGATGCAGCTAATTGTAATACTAAAATAATTAGTGCAATAAATTTTCCAACATCTCCAAAGTTTCTAATTAAAAATTGTATTATACTCATAAATGCAATTCCTATTAATGTACTTACTCCATAATATAAAGCTATATTTTGTACTTCGAATCCTAATCCCATTTTTAATAAAAATCCTGTAATTAAACCTTCTACTGCTCCAATTGCAAGATATATAACATTTTGTAATAATTTGTTTTTACTATTAATTCCTAATATTCCAAAACGATTTTCATGGTCATAGTAGAAAATAACATAGCACATTAAAGCTCCTACCCATAAACCTATACATAAGAATAACGGAGTAAACGCAATACCATATGAGTTAACTTCCCCATATTCTTTTGTTTCGAATATTACTGGTGTTTCTGCAAAGTCTTCCAATCCTTCTAATGTTTTTAGCTCTTCTTTTGTATCTTTTAGACCATTATTAATGGTTTCTTTAAAAGTTCCTATTCCTTCTACTAATTTTCCACTACCTTCTGAAGCTGAAGTTGTTCCATTATGAATTGTATCTATTGCAGTATATATTTGGTCTGAACTTGTATCTAGTGTAGATAAACCTGTGCTTAAACTTAAACTTCCTTCAGATAAACTTGCTGTTCCATTTCTTAATGTATCTATTCCTTGGTTTAAAGCTGTGCTTCCTTCTTTTAATGATGTTAATGCTAATTTTAAGTTTTTAACACCTTGTGTAATTGCAGATAAATTACTGCTTGAATTTAATAATGTTTGTGTGCCTGTATATAATTTATTTGCCCCTTCTTTTACAGAAGTTCCATTATTTATTATAGTTTGTGCTCCATTTTCTAATTTTGAATTTACAGATTGTATGTTCTTACTTCCTTGTTTTATCTTTTCACCAGATGTTTTTAATTCTGAAAAAGCACCACTATTTAATAATATATTAGCTTTATTAGCCAGTTCTTGTATTTCTGGGTCTTGAGATGTTTCACCTTTTTTTACTAGTGCTTTTAAAATATTTTCTGTATTAGTATTTAGAGAATTTGAACTATCTATATAATTATTTACATTTCCTAGCAATTTCTTGTTATTTTCTATATATGATTTTATATTCTTAGATAATTCTGTACTTCCTTCAACATAATTATTAACACCTTCGTTTAAGCTTTTAGCACCTTCATTTAAACTGTTTATTCCTTCAGATAATTTTAAAATTCCTTCTTCACCTTGTGATGATAATTTATCTGCACCATCACTTATCTGTGTAATTGCACTGTTTAAGCTTTTTCCACCTTCTTGTAAATCCTCTACTCCTTCAGAAACTTGGTTAATTCCTCCATTTAAAGCTTTACTACCTTCATTTGCTGATTTTACTCCATTATTAAATTGTGCATAACTATTTTCTAGTTTGCCTGTTCCATCATTAATTTGATTAATTCCAGAATTTAAGTTTTCTGCTCCTGTTAATAATGTATCTGCTCCATTTTCTATTTTACCTAAACTATTTGGAACTTCTTCTAATTTATTTGATAATGTTGCTATTATTTCTTTATCCACTTTAGTTTGTAAACTTAGTTGTGCTGTTTTTACTGCACTATTAATCATTTGTGTAGCTAAATAATTTGTAGCTTGATTAGGGCTATATGTAATTTTAGCGGTTTGCTTATCTGTTGTACTTGCACTTTCTAAACATTTTGTAAAGTCACTTGGTATTTCTATAGTTGCATAATATTTTCCTTCTTCCATACCTTTTTGTGCTTCTTTTGTATTTACATCTTCAAAACAAAATGTTTTACTATCTTGCAAACTTTGTACAAACTCTTTTCCTTGGTTTTTACCATCTTTTCCTTCGTCTAAATTTACTAATGCTACTTTCATATCTGATAAATTACCATATGGATCCCAATATGATTTTAAATAAAAGTAGCTATAAATTAGTGGTATAAATAATACTACTACAAAAATTACAATTGTAAAAATCTTCTTCTTGTCTATTTTTTCCATTATTTACTCTTCCTTTCTTAATCCTTTTCTTAAAACTTCTGAAACAGTTTTAGCTAATACTTGCCTATCTATATTTTTATCTTTTGATCCCCATTCGATAACCAATGCAATGTACATTTTGTAAATTAAAAATGTTGTTATATCTAAATCTTGATAGTCTATATATCCTTTTTCTTTTGCCCTTACTAATTTAGATTTAATATAATTTTGAATTTTTTCATCTATTATTTTTAAACTATCTATAATTATGGGATTTTTTAGCCACTCTGCTTCTTTTGTTATAATATTTAGAAAGTTTTGATTTTTTCTGTATTCTAAGATTTCATAAAGCCCTTGATTTACACTTTCAAAAAATTCTAAATTTTTTGCTTCTATTTTTTCTACTATTTTTTCCATATTTAATATTTCTTCTTGTATGAAGTATTTTAGTAGCTCTTCTTTGCTAGGAAAATACATATAAATAGTTTTTTTAGTTACTCCTGCTTCTTTTGCTATCTCATCCATAGATACTTTTTTAAAGCCATATTGATGAAATAAATTTCTTGCTGCTTCTATAATTTGTGTTTCTTTCATTTTTTCTCCTCCTTTTTTGCACCGGTATACTATTTTCGTATATCAGTATACTTTAATTATATGTTTTTGTCAAGTTGGTTGTTACTTAGCTGTATCAAATATGTTAATTTTATGATTTTTATGGATAAATATAAAATTTTATAAAAAAATTTAAATTTTATATTGACAAAGTATATGTTATGGTATTATAATAAGCATTGTCAGTTGCAAGACATATATGCAGATGTGGCGGAACTGGCAGACGCACAGGACTTAAAATCCTGCGAGGGTTAAACCTCGTGCCGGTTCGATTCCGGCCATCTGCACCAAAAAGTTGAGACTTTAACCAATCTCAGCTTTTTTTATTTTTATTCAAAAGTATCTGTAATTATTGAAAATACAAGCTTTCAAGATTTTTCGTTATTCAACCTATTTTCAAAATTATTTGTTATTATTCATTATTTTTGCATAATTGCACAGAATGTGCACGGACGATTTGCACGGAAAATAATCAATGTAATTATACTAAAATCAGGTGTTATAGAAATTTTGGATTTTTTTATCATACATCGTAAGCTATACTTTCTACTTATGTAATTAAACATTTTCTATAAGTAGAATAGGAGGAGTTTATAGAATAATTTAACTTTGAAATTTGTTTATCTATTTCCATTTTTGTCGTCAATAGAATACCAGTCTTTGGCTTTACAATTTTTATCTACTAATTTATCTTTTTATCAATTGTTACAATGAGGTACAGAGACAACAGGAATAGATAAAGACAAAGTAGTTGTTATAGATGACCAAATTTCAAGTCTTGATAGGAATGTTTTGTTTATAGTAACTACTTTAGTAAAAAATATAATGTAAAATTGTTTTGAAAATATAAATGGCATAAAACAAGTATTTATATTAATACATAATGTATATTTTAATAAAGAGGTCACTTATAGGCATAGACAAGGGAAAAGAAAAGATGAAACCTATTGGATAGTAAGAAAATTAAATAACCAATCATATATTAATGATTTTGACAGAGAAGATAAAATAATAGAAAAATCATTAATTGCGTACATAAATGATGGTTCTCATTCAATAGGTGATGACTTTTCTATTAGTATTGGAACAGAAGAAATCCAAAAATATTTATTAGCATTTGAGAAAATATTTGACAAATCAGGTGATATCAATCATTATAACATTATGAGAAGCATTGAAGGATGAAAAGGAGAATTCTTATGGAAATAATAGAATGGTGTAATAATAATCAAGGATTTATTAGTGCTATATTAAGTTTATTAACTTTGATAGCTAGTATAATAGCTATAATTATCTCAATAGTAACATCAAGATTACCTTTTAAGAAAAAGTTATTATTAACTTCTGGAAGTTTTATTGGTATTGGATTTAAATGTACTGGAACACATGTTACTGTAACTAATGTCGGAAATCGAAATATTTTTATTTAAAATCTAGGAATAAAAGTTGAAGGACAAGTTTTTACAAATATAAAAACAATAGAAGAAAGTAGAATAATGTTAAACCCTGGCGAAACAACCACACAATACTTTTATAATTCTGAATTTTCTGCCTTTTCTAAAATACAACAAAATAAAAAAGCATATGCTTATGCAGAAGATTCAGAAGGAAAAAAATATAAAAAGTATATATGTAAAGTTAAAAATTTAGTGAAATAATTGAAATAAAATACTGAAATTATAAAAATTGTAAAATTAAAAAGGAAGTTCTGTTTATAAACAGGGCTTCCTTAATATTAATGACTTACATAGCATAAATGCTATGGACACTAATGTAATAATAGTATATGAAAAATTTTAGATTATATGCAATAAAAAACGATAGCTTTTTGAGCTATCGGATTATAATGATTACGTTCTTTTCAGAACGGACACTAATGTTTTATTAATTTAATTATAAACTATTCCATGGCAGAAAGTCAAGCAAAATTCAAAATTTTATTCATCTTTTAGGGTTCTTAACCTATATAAACTTTCAAGTTGTGAGTTAATTTTATTCCAGTCGTTTTGTGAAATAGTGACTAATTGTCCCTTTTTTCTATATGGATCTGTAATTCTTATTTTACTAACAACTTTTAATTGCTCAACTAAAACAGTAGCGTCTACTTCTTCTAAATCAATATGAAACCAAAAACCATCTTGTAATCTTTTAGTTGTTAGTGGAAGAATAGTACAAATTGGAGAATTCTTAGAAGTTCTTAACATTAAAACAGGTCTTAATTTATTTTGCTCACTTCCAATATTTATTCCAAGATTACACCAGTAAATAAAATTATTATATATTGGAAATTTAGGAATTTTTCCATTATACCTTAAATTAGCCTTTTCTTTAGTCCATTTAGAAAACTGAATAGCATCAGAATTATTGATACTATTTAATAAATTTTCAGTTTCTTCGATATTATTGTAAATTTCATCATTCATAATTTCACCTCACTTTCTAAAGTATAACATATTATAAATTATAAATAAACAAAAGTTTGCATATTTTATAAAATTAATTACATGAGAGCAATTATTGATAATTACTCTCATGTATGATACTATAAGTGTAATAACAGATAATAAGTTGTATGAAAGGTAAAATATAAAAATGAAATATATAGGTGAAAAATTAGATGAAAAAGAATATGAAGAAAGAAACATAAATGATATTATTTCTATGTCAAATGAAGGAAATGTAGATGCAATGAATGAATTAGGGGTTAGATATCTTTATGGAAAAGGTGTTGAAAAAGACGAAAAAAAAGCTTTTGAACTTTTTAATAGTGCTAGTGAAAAAGATTGCATCAAAGCTAAATTTAATCTAGCAATGTGTTATTATAAAGGTTATGGTATAGAGCAAAATGATCTAGTTTCTTTCAACATTTTGAAAGAACTTGCAGAAAAATATCATCATGCAAAAAGTTACTATTATCTAGGGGAATTTTATTTCTTTGGTGGACCAGTTGAAATTGATTATAAAAAAGCAATGGAATATTTCAATAAATCATTAAATTATAATAAAAATGTATATAACTCAAAGTATTATTTAGGTGAAATGTATATGTTTGGTAAAGGCGTCAATGCTGATTATTCAAAAGCTAAAATGTATTTTGAAGATATATTAAATGAAAAAGATGATGCAGTTTATTATAAATTAGCATTAATTAATTCAGGAGAATTCGGAATAGAACAAAATGAAGAAAAATCTAAAGAATACTTTAATAAAATTGAATTTGACTTATGTATAGCGATGATATATTACGTTATTGCAGTAAAACCTGACGAAGAACAAAATTTAGATGAAATTTTAAAATTGTTAGATTTAGAAAGGGAACTTGTAGATCAACTTATTCTACTATTTCCACCTAAGCATCCTACAAGAATATATCATAATAGACTATATTATTTAAAAGATGAAGAATATAATGATATTGTAGAAAGATTAAAGAATAAAATCATAATATGTAAAAAAGCAAAAAAATTTAAATCTGCTATAACGGCTTTAAGCTCTGATAGTGATATTATTGATTTAGTAAGATATATCGTAGGGTAAATAGATTCTCTAAAAAGTGATAATAGTAATAGTAAAGATGTTGAAAACCAAAATTCTCAAGATTAGTACAAACTAATCAAAGGCAGTCTGGTCAACTGCCTTTATTTTTTTACAAAAAAATGAGATATGTGGTCAACATATCTCTGTGAACATTCGAGTCCTTCGATTATTCTCTTGCTTAAGCTAAATATAGTATACTATATTTTTGTTATATGTCAAATGCTTTTCGAATATTCCTATTTTCTTCTGGATTTATAAAAATTATTAGTTTTTTCTCCTATATTTTAGCGAAAGAATAATCTATCACTCTTCTTTAATCATATATCTCTCTTCTATGCGCTATTTCTAATACTAAAATTATTATTTCTTCATCTTTTATTTCGCATATTACTCTATAATCTCCTATTCTGTATCTCCATTGTCCAGATTTATTTTCTACTAAACCTTTGCCATGTACTCTTGGATTTTCACACCCCTCAATATTTTTTCTTAGCCAACCGTATAATTAAAGATGATGTATGTTTATCTAACTTTTTTAATTGTTTCTTTGCTCTTTCGGTTAATACTACTTTATATTTCATTATCAAATCCCAACTCCTTTTCTACTTCATCTAAAGTATAAGTTTTAGGATTTTTATTGTATTCTTCTATTGCTTCATAATAGGCTTTTAAATCATATTCATCTTCTATCTTTTCTATTACTGCATTTCTTACTAATTCAGACAAAGAAATATTATTCATGTCAGCATAGGCTTTTATCAACTCTGTATCTTTATCACTTAATCTTACTGAAATAGTCATAATATTCACTCCTCTCTCTATTATTGTATTACATTGTATTACGTATGTCAATATGATTATATTATTATTTGTATGTTTTGTGATATTATACGATTTTAAACATCATATAATTACTCTAATAATAAAAAACAAAAACTCCAATTCCTATTGGATTGGAGTTTTTACCTGTTCATTATTTTCATTTTTTATATTAGATTTATCATTTTCTATCCATCTCATTACTTTTATGTCTTTATATGCATCTAATACATTTTGATATTTATTCGTTTCTTCTTCCCAAATTGAAGCTGGTACTTTGTCAAATGCATTAAATATTTTTTCAGCTTCTTTAAGAAACACTATCTGCTGTGTTGTACTCATTTTTTCATATTTCTTTGCTATCTTATCTAATTTGTCTAATTCTTGATTTGCTTCTATAAAAGTCCAAAAGTCTTTTACTGTTAAACCCGCCATTTTTATTTGCATTACTGCAAAAACAACAAGTCCAAATATTACAAGTATTAGCATATATATTATAAATAATAATATTGCCATAAATACACCTTCTTAAAATTTAAGTCTATTTAATTATAACATATTTAATTTTTATTTGTAAATATAATTTTCTAACTTGTATTTCTTAATTCTTTGCTAGTTTTATATAATAAATAAAACTCCACTAACATAAGTTAATGAAGTTTTTATTTTTACTATTTAGAAAAATATCTTTTTAATAAACCGTCAAATCCTCTACCATGACGAGCTTCGTCTTTAGCCATTTCATGAACTGTATCATGTATAGCATCATATCCTAATTCTTTAGCTCTTGTAGCTATTTCTTTTTTACCCATGCAAGCACCTTGTTCTGCTGCTGCTCTTAATTCTAAGTTTTTCTTTGTATCTGGGTATACAACTTCACCTAATAATTCTGCAAATTTTGCAGCGTGTTCAGCTTCTTCTAAAGCATATCTTTTAAATGCTTCTGCTATTTCTGGGTATCCTTCTCTATCTGCTTGACGACTCATAGCTAAGTACATTCCAACTTCTGTACATTCTCCCATAAAGTTGTCTTTTAATCCTTGTACTACTATTTCATCTAATCCTTGAGCTACACCAATTTTGTGTTCGTCAGCATAATCTTTAGCTCCACTCATATCTTTTAATTCGAATTTTTCTTTGCTAGCTCCACATTGTGGGCATTTTTCTGGAGCTTCATCTCCAATGTGTACATATCCACATACTTTACATACATAAGCTTTCATATTTTTTCCTCCTAAATTATTATATTTTTTATTCTTTATCCTTGCATTCTTCGCATCTTCCTCTTAAAAAAATTTTAGATTCCGATACTTTTGCATTGATAATATTAGCAAATTCTTTTAATTTATCATTAAGTTTTTCGTTTTCGTCTTCATCTAAAAAGATATCTTGTATTTTATTGCATTCTAAACATTGAAAATGTAAATGTGGCATAATGTTACCATCAAACCTATCTGATTCTCCTTGTTTAGTTTCTATTTTTAATATTTGACCATTTTCATATAAAGCAGATAAATTTCTATATACTGTTGCAATGCCTATTGATGGCATAATTTTTAATATATCTTTATATAGCATTTCTGCAGTTGGGTGGTCTGTTCTTTCTTTTAAAGCTTTTAATATTAGCTCTCTTTGTTTACTATATCTTTCCATAACATCTCCTTAAATGATAACCATTATCATTATTACATAATATAAATTAATTGTCAACAGTTTTTTTATAAAATTTATATATGTTTTTGTAATATTTGGTTTTTTTTTGTGTTTTTTTATGATAGAATACTTATAGAAATTTATTCAATAATAAAACTTGAAAGGAATGAGCTTAATATGAATTTTAAAAAATGTTTACGTTGTGGGTGTTTCTTTTCTTCAGTAGATGATATTTGCCCTAATTGCGCACCAAAAGATAATTTTGAAATGTCAAAATTAAAGAGCTTTTTATCAAACCAAATTGAAGAAGCTTCAATTTCAGATATTAGTAGAGGAACAGGAATTGAAGAATCAAATATAAATAGATTTATGAATAATAAAGATTTCATAAAAACTGTAAAAAAAGAAAAAAATAATATAAATATCAATTTATAAGGAGGACGTTTTATGTCTAATATTTTCGAGGAATTAACAAAAAGAGGTTATACAGAGCAACTAACACATCCAGAAGAAATTAAAAATTTATTAGATAATGATTCAATATCTTTTTATATAGGTTTTGACCCAACTGCAGATAGTCTACATGTAGGTCATTTTATTTCTTTAATGGTCGCTTCGCATATGCAAAAAGCTGGTCATAAGCCTATTATTTTAATAGGTGGTGGTACTGCTACAATTGGTGACCCTTCTGGTAAAACAGATATGAGAAGAATGATGTCTAGAGAAGAAATTGATCATAATGTAGAATGTTTTAAAAAACAAATTGCTAAATTTCTATCTTTCGAAGGAAAAAATGGTGCAATAATAGTTAATAATGCAGATTGGCTTTTAGGTTTAAACTTTATTAACTTTTCAAGGGAGATCGGTTCTTTATTCTCAGTAAATAAAATGCTTTCTGCTGAATGTTATAAGCAAAGAATGGAAAGAGGACTAACATTTTTCGAACTTAGTTATATGTTAATGCAATCTTATGACTTTTTATATTTACATGATAAATATGGTTGTAAATTACAAATGGGTGGAAATGACCAATGGTCAAATATTCTAGGAGGAGTAGACTTAATAAGAAGAATTGGTCATTCCGATTCTTATGGTCTTACTTTTAAACTTCTTACTACAAAAGAAGGTAAGAAAATGGGAAAAACAGAAAAAGGTGCTCTTTGGCTAGATGCTACAAAAACTTCACCTTACGAATTTTACCAATATTGGAGAAATATAGATGATGCAGATGTAAAAACAGTTTTAAGCTTGCTAACATTTTTACCTATGGAAAAAGTGGAAGAACTTTCTAACTTAAAAGATGAAAAAATTAATGAAGCAAAAAAAGTTGCT
>ERZ857969.3460-NODE-3460-length-15681-cov-3.807116_pt1 | contig 15681 bp, 16 predicted proteins | sample MGYA00519864_ERZ857969 | MGnify/ENA primary metagenome ERZ857969 (study PRJEB31778, sample SAMEA3449382) | human gut metagenome | biome: human gut; feature: human-associated habitat; material: faeces | place: United Kingdom | collected 2010/2012 ... | reverse complement strand
CAGTTATTCGGTTATGAGCAAGTAGCAAAGCGGATTGCGAATATCCGCTTGACTTGTATCAGATAGTTTTTTAGGGTATAATAGAGAAAACAAACAAAACCTATTAACAATATAAAGAATAAAGTCTGCAAAGCAGATTCTGCTTCCTATGAAAGAAGATACAGGAAGCTGCCTGTGCATCACAGAGAAGGGTGCCGGTTATGGAATACAGAGGAATATTTCCGGCTGAACAGCTGCACAATAACAGAAAGAGCGAAAGGCTATAAATCAGAAGAATACTGAAATATTGGAGGTAAATATTACATGAGGATTTCTACAAGAGGAAGATATGCGCTGAGACTGATGTTGGATCTTGCTACAAATTATACAGGAAAACCGATCCGCCTGAAGGATGTGGCGAAGCGCCAGGAGATCTCCGATAAATATCTGGAGCAGATCATCTCCATCCTGAACAAAGCAGGCTTTGTCCGCAGTGTCCGTGGCCCTCAGGGCGGCTATGCACTGCAGCAGACCCCGGATAAATACACGGTCGGAATGATCCTTCGTCTCACAGAAGGAAGCCTTTCCCCTGTGGAATGTCTGGACGACAACGGAGCCATCTGTGACCGTGAGGAGAACTGTGTCACCCAGATCCTCTGGAAAAAGCTGGACGACGCCATCAAAGGTGTGGTAGATCATATAACACTGGAAGACCTGATGAACTGGCAAGCCGTGAAGGCGGACGAATATATCATATAAAAAAAGCTGCGCAAGCAGCTTTTTTTTATATCACATTTTTTTACTAACATTTTACAAAACCGCGATTTTATATTTTACCTTTCATTCCTATAATAACACCTGTACTTAAGCAGTAAGCAAGTAAGAATGATCATAGAAATGAGGAGAAAAAAATTATGAAAAAAAGAATCGCAGGTATCTTAACAGCAGCACTTATCGGAACTACAGTAATGGGAACAGTCGTAATGGCAGCACCATCCGGAGCAATTGACGTAATTTCCCGTGAGGATGGATCCGGAACACGTGGAGCATTCGTAGAGCTGTTTGGGATCGAAGAAGAAAAAGACGGCGAGAAAGTAGATATGACAACACAGGAAGCAAGCATCACAAACAACACAGATGTAATGCTTACCACAGTAGCAGGCGATGAGAACTCTATCGGATACGTATCCCTTGGTTCCCTCAACGATACAGTAAAAGCAGTAAAGATCGACGGAGCAGAGGCAACAGCAGAGAACGTTGCAGATGATACATACAAGGTAGCACGTCCGTTCAACATCGTAACAGGCGACAAGCTCAGCGATGCAGCACAGGATTTCATCAACTACATCATGAGCTCTGACGGACAGGACATCATCGAAAAAGAAGGCTACATCAAAGTAGATGAAAAAGCAGAGGCATACAAAGCCGGAGATGCAAAAGGCAAAGTCGTAGTTATGGGATCTTCTTCCGTAGGACCTGTAATGGAGAAGCTTGCAGAGGCATATCAGAAAACAAACAAAAACATCACAGTAGAGGTTCAGGTCAGCGACTCCACAACAGGAATCAATAGCGCAACAGAGGGTGTATGTGATATCGGAATGGCATCCCGTGAGCTGAAGGACGAGGAAACAGAGAAAGGTGTTAAAGCTACAGAGATCGCAAAAGATGGTATCGCAGTCATCGTAAACAACGACAATGACCTTGAGGAGCTTTCAAGTGACCAGGTAAAATCCATCTTCACAGGTGATATCACAGACTGGGAGGACGTGACCAAATAAATCCCCGGGCAAAAAACGATTGAAGTATCTTACAGAGAGCGGCGATCATGACAAGGTCAGGAAAGCCGCTCCGTTATATATCAGCACAGTGGATATCCACTGGGACAGAGAGAAAGGTGTCTTATGAATCATTTAGGAGAAAAGGCCATGAAGGTCGTTTTCCTCATTGCGGCCTGTGCGTCGGTTCTTGCAGTATTTCTTATCTGCGTGTTCCTTTTTGCAAACGGTCTTCCTGCAATGGGAAAGATCGGTCCCTTAAAATTCCTCTTCGGAACAGAATGGAGACCAACAAACGATAAATTCGGAATCCTGCCAATGATCGTGGCAAGTATTTATGTAACTGCAGGAGCAATCCTTATCGGAGTGCCGATCGCACTTTTTACATCCGTATTTATGGCAAGATATTGTCCGAAAAAAATCTATAAACCACTGAAATCCGGTATTGAGCTTATGGCAGGCGTTCCATCCATCGTATATGGCTATTTTGGTCTGGTTCTCCTAGTACCGCTGATCCGCCAGCTGTTCGGAGGAACCGGAAGCAGTATGCTGGCAGCATGTATCCTTCTGGGAATCATGATCCTTCCGACGATCATCGGAGTTACGGAATCGGCAGTACGAAGCGTTCCGGAAAGCTATTATGAAGGCTCACTTGCACTTGGCGCAACAAAAGAAAGAAGCATTTTCTTTGTTATGCTTCCGGCAGCAAAGTCAGGAATCCTGGCAGGCGTTGTCCTTGGGATCGGACGTGCCATCGGTGAGACCATGGCCGTGATCATGGTAGCCGGAAACCAGCCACGTATGCCGAAGGGACTTCTTCAGGGTGTTCGTACCATGACTGCAAACATCGTAACAGAGATGGGATATGCATCAGGACTTCACAGAGAAGCACTGATCGCAACAGGAGTTGTGCTCTTTGTATTTATCCTCATCATTAACTTAAGTCTTTCACTGCTGAACAGGAGGGCGGAACATGCAAACTAATGTATCAGTAGCCGCGGATCCTGCGGTAGAAACAACCATGAAAAAAAGGAATACACTTACCATAGGAGATCAGCTGAAGTCTTATGCAAGACATCCTGGCGCAGGAGTCCTGGCATTCCTCACATTGCTGGGAGCAGTGATCACTTTTGCACTGCTGTTCTTCCTGATCGGCTATGTGCTTGTAAAAGGTATTCCTTATCTGAATGCAAGTCTGTTCAGCCTTACCTATACCTCAGAGAATGTTTCCCTTCTCCCGTCACTGATCAATACCCTGATCATGACACTGGTATCTCTGGCGATTGCCGCTCCGGTAGGAATTTTTGCAGCGATCTTCCTTGTGGAATATGCAAAAAAAGGCAGCCGCTTTGTAAAGCTGATCCGTATTACCGCAGAGACACTTTCCGGCATTCCATCCATCGTATATGGTCTGTTCGGTATGCTGTTCTTTGTAACTGCGCTGCACTGGGGCATGTCTCTTCTTTCCGGTGCCCTGACCATGGTGATCATGGTACTTCCCCTGATCATGCGTACCGCTGAGGAAGCGCTGAAATCCGTTCCGGATTCTTACCGTGAGGCAAGCTTCGGACTTGGAGCAGGCAAGCTCCGTACTATTTTTACTATCGTACTTCCCTCCGCAGTTCCCGGAATCCTGGCAGGTGTGATCCTGGCCATCGGACGTGTGGTAGGTGAGACAGCGGCACTTCTTTATACCTCCGGTACTGTTGCGGCAGTTCCAAACAGCCTGATGGGTTCCGGACGTACCCTGGCACTTCACATGTATGTGCTTTCCAGTGAGGGACTTCATGTAAACCAGGCATCTGCAACAGCAGTAGTCATTCTGGCATTTGTACTTGTTATCAACGGACTGTCCGGTCTGGTAGCCAGAAAAATTGCGAAAGGATAATGATCGATCATGAGTGAAAATACAAAAATTTCAATTGATAATATGAATCTCCATTACGGAAGCTTTCATGCCCTGAAGGGAATCAATATGGAGATCCCGGAAAAAGAGATCACAGCATTTATCGGACCAAGCGGCTGTGGTAAATCCACACTTCTGAAATCCTTAAACCGTATGAACGACCTTGTGGAGGGCTGTACCATCACAGGAAAGGTAGAGCTTGACGGGGAAGATATTTACGGAGATATGGACGTGAATCTTCTGCGTAAACGTGTGGGAATGGTATTCCAGAAGCCCAATCCGTTCCCAATGAGCATCTATGATAACATTGCATACGGCCCGAGGACTCACGGTATCCGTTCCAAGGCAAAGCTGGACGAGATCGTGGAAAAATCTCTCCGTGATGCGGCCATCTGGGATGAGGTCAAGGACCGTCTGAAAAAAAGTGCTCTTGGAATGTCAGGGGGACAGCAGCAGCGTCTCTGCATTGCCCGCGCCCTGGCAGTACAGCCGGAGGTGCTTCTTATGGATGAGCCCACATCTGCCCTGGACCCGATCTCCACTTCCAAGATCGAGGATCTGGCAGTAGAGCTTAAAAAGGATTACACCATTGTCATGGTCACACATAACATGCAGCAGGCAACCCGTATCTCCGACAAGACAGCATTTTTCCTTCTTGGTGAGGTTGTGGAATTTGCGGATACAGACAAGCTGTTCTCCATGCCGGCGGATAAGCGTACAGAGGATTATATTACAGGAAGGTTTGGTTGATATTATGTCAGAACGTTTTGTAAGACAGCTGGAAGAGCTTCACGTGGAACTGATCACCATGGGAAGTCTCTGCGAAAAAGCAATTTCACTTTCTGCCAAAGCTATTCAGGGTGAAGGCGGGATGACTCTCATTGGCAAGATCTTTGAGACGGAAAAAGAGATCGATGCACAGGAAAGAGAGATCGAAAATCTCTGCATGAAGCTTCTTCTTCATGAGCATCCGGTAGCCGGAGATCTGCGATCCATTTCCGTAGCGCTGAAGATGATCTCCGATATGGAACGCATCGGTGACCAGGCAGCAGATATTGCGGATCTGTCCAAGCATATCGAGGACAAAGCAGTTACCGGAAACAGCATCAACATCCGGAAGATGGCTGAGGATACAGTCCGCATGGTGACAGAAAGCATCGATGCTTTTGTAAAGGGCGATCTGGAACTCTGCAGACAGGTGATCAATGATGATGACAAGGTAGATAATGCGTTTAATGAGATCAAGGAAAAACTGGTTGAAATCTTAAGCAGCGGAAGCCCGGATGCCAGATTGGGGCTTGACATTCTCATGGCTGCGAAGTATTTTGAACGTATCGGTGATCACGCAGTAAACATTGCGGAGTGGGTAGAATACTCCATTACCGGAGTCCACAGAAGCAGCGCCAGTCACACGGACAATTATCTTACCGGAGAATGATTATTTTGAGTAAAAAAATATTTAAGTATATTATGCTGGTCTCATCCATGGTTACCGTGCTGGGACTGGCATTTGTCATTGGTATCCTTTCTCATTCATTCCAGCGTCAGCTGATGAATGAGCTGAAAAAAGAAGCTGTTTTCATTTCCAGAGGAGTAGAAGCAGCAGGGACAGATTATCTGGATCAGCTGAGTAACACAGATTCCAGGATTACCTATGTGGATGAAAGTGGAAAAGTCCTCTATGATAATGAAGCAGATGTGGAAAATATGGAGAATCACGGTCACAGAAAAGAGATCCGTGAGGCAGAGCTTAACGGAGAAGGAGAAGATGAGAGAATGTCTTCCACGCTTTCCGAAAAGACCATGTACTATGCGCTGCGCCTGGACAATGGCAATGTTCTTCGTGTCTCCAGCACCCAGAAATCAGCTTTTGCGCTTGTGTGGCAGCTGGTACCGCCGCTTTTGGGCGTATTGTTTCTGATTCTTGTTCTTTCTGCGGTATTTGCTTCCAGACTTTCCGGCAGGGTGGTGGAACCTCTTAACAATCTGGATCTGGAACATCCTGAAGAAATTAATGTGTATGAAGAGGTGGAACCTCTTATCAGCAAAATTTACCGTCAGAACCGTCAGATCCGTCTGCAGCTTGAGGCGGCCAGAAGACAGCAGAAAGAATTCTCCATTATTACGGAGAACATGCAGGAGGGTCTTCTTGTGATCGACCGTTATACCATGGTACTTTCCGGAAACTCCAGTGTCGGGAAGCTTCTTAAGGTAAACGAGATCAGAACCGGGGAAAGCGTATATCTTCTGAACCGTTCCGAGGACTTCAGAGGTGTTGTGGAGCAGGTTCTTGAAGGAAATCATGAGGACAAAATTCTCTGTCTGGATGGCAGCGACATCCAGGTGATCGCCAATCCGGTCACAAGAGAAAACAAGACAGAAGGCGCGGTGATTCTTCTGGTGGACGTAACCGAAAAAGTAGAACGGGAACAGCTGCGCAGAGAATTTTCCGCCAATGTTTCCCACGAGCTGAAAACACCGCTGACTTCTATTTCCGGCTTTGCAGAGATCATGCAGGACGGATTTGTGAAGGATGAGGATGTGAAGGTTTTTGCAGGACGCATCTATAAGGAAGCGCAGAGACTGATCCGTCTGGTTGGAGATGTGATCCGGATCTCCCGTCTGGATGAGGGCGGATTGCCGTATCAGTGGGAAGAACTGGATCTGTACAGTATGGTTCATGATATTTTTTCCACACTTCATGAAGCTGCCAGGAAGCAGGAAGTGCATATGTATATGGAAGGCGGAAGTACCATGCTGGATACGGTGCCTACCATTATGGAAGAAGTTCTTTACAATGTCTGTGATAATGCCATCAAATATAACCACAGGGGTGGAGAGGTTTTTGTACAGCTGAAGGATGAAGGCGATGTGGTTCGTATAAATGTGCGGGATACGGGAATTGGGATTCCGAAAGAAGATCAGGAACGCATTTTCGAGCGTTTTTATCGGGTGGATAAAAGCCATTCCAAGGAAATCGGCGGAACCGGTCTTGGCCTTTCCATTGTGAAGCACGGGGTAAAAACTCTGAACGGCAGGCTGTGGCTTAACAGTGAACCGGGACAGGGAACCGAGATCATTATGGAATTTCCGAAACATCATATGGAAAAGGAAGCAGCAGAGTGAACATAGGTCGTGCAGCGATGATGTTCATAGGCATGCAGCAGAGTGGAAGATGAAAGGCCGTTCTGTTGTATGTATCTGCTGCTTTTTATATCATAGTATATTGCTAGTTGGAGGTTGATGGTTTGACAGACTGGAAGGGTTATGCTATCTTATGTAATAATAATCAGAGTAAGCAACAGGAAAGCGGATGATAACGGTCCGCTTTCTGTATTATAATTGGTTCGGAATAATTCCGGACGACTATACTGAGGGGAATAAAAATATGATACAGGCAATTGTTTTACTGGTGTTCCTGATCTTTCTGAATTCTGTTTTCGCAGGTGCGGAAATGGCGGTTCTGTCCATGAATGAAGCGAAGATGAAGGAGCTGGCAGAAGAGGGAGATCACCGGGCGCAGATTTTGATAAAGCTTACAGAACAGCCGGCACATTTTATGACAGCGATCCGTGTAACGGTAACTACGGCAGGATTTCTGCAGAGCGCTTTTGCGGCAGAATATTTTGCACAGCCTATGACCGCGGCACTGATAAAGGCAGGAGCAGATGTACCACAGAACATTCTGAAAATCGTATGTATGATCATTGTAACAATACTGCTTTCTTATGTAAGTCTTCTGTTTGGAGAGCTGGTTCCAAGACGTCTGGGGATGAAAAATCCGGATGAGCTTTCTCTGAGACTTGCAGGACTTCTTAAGATTGCGCTTCTTGCGGTGTGGCCGGCTACGGCACTTCTGACAGTTACCGCCAACGGAGTGCTGCACCTTATGGGAATCAGGCCGGAAGAAAAAGAGGATCAGGCCACGGAAGATGAGATCCGTATGCTTCTCAGTGAGGGAAATGAACAGGGCAGTATCCAGCAGGAAGAGAGCGAGATGATCCGCAATGTTTTTGATCTGGATGACACTACCGCAGATGAAATCTGTACTCACAGAAGAGATGTGGTTGTTCTCTACATGGAAGATTCCGATGAAAAATGGGAAGAGATTATCAGAGAGAATCGTCACACCTTTTATCCGGTATGCGGGGAAGATCAGGATGATATTATCCATATTCTGGACACCAGAGATTATTTCCGCCTGGATGACAGATCCAGAGAAGCTGTTCTGCATCATGCCTGTTATTCGCCGTTTTTTGTACCGGAATCCATGCGTGCCAACCTGATCTTCCGGGAAATGAGGGAAAAACGGGATTATTTTGCAGTAGTGCTGGATGAATACGGCTGCTTTGTGGGAATTGTCACTCTGCATGATCTTGTGGAGACGCTGGTAGGAGATATTGACGACAGGACAGATCTGCCGAAGCCGGATGATATTGAGAAGACAGGAGAACATATCTGGAAAATACAGGGAGGAGCGATCCTGGATGATGTGGCAGAGGTCATAAATGTGGAGCTTCCTGTAGAAAAATATGATACTTTCAGCGGCTTTGTCTGCGGAGTTCTGGAACGTGTACCGGAGGACGGAGAACAGTTCCGATGCAGCTGGAAAAACCTGGATATTGTGGTAAATCAGGTCAGAAACCATACCGTTGTGGAGGGAATCGTTCATGTTCAGCCAGAGAAAAAAGTGCAGGAACAGAAAGAAGAGATCTGACAAAACCTTGTTCAGCCAGGTCATGGGACAGTTATCGGGAGAAAGATCTCCGGGGATTTATGGACATTTTCGAACATGTTGTTGCTTGAAAGTATGTTATTTTTATGACATAATAAGGAAATAACCCGAGGAAAGCTTGTGATGGGGGAGAAAAAATGCCAGGTTTTACAAGACAGATCATACTGCATACACTGACGGAACTTATGAACGAAAAACCATTGTCCAAGATCACGGTAAAGGACATCGTGGAACGCTGTGGAGTAAACAGGAATACATTTTACTACCATTTCAGGGATATTCCGGATGCAGTGGAAGCAATGGTAAAGGAAGAGCTGAATGACATTCTGAAGGATCAGAAAGTACCGGAATCAGTCAGCGACTGTATGGAAATCCTTGTCAACGCAGTTCAGAAGAACAAAAAAGCCATGATACATCTGTACCGCTCGATCCAGAGGGATGTATTTGCCGATTATCTGGATCATGCCGCAGAGCGTGTGGTGGAGGAGCTGATCAACAGGGCGGTCGGAGACTTTGAAATGGATCAGGAAGATAGGCATCTTATAAGCCGGTATTATAAATGCGTATTTGTGGGAGTGATCCTGGACTGGCTGCGGCATGATATGGATTATGATATCCTGTCAGATATGCATAAGCTGGAGTATATTTACGAGAAGAGCCTTGAGAGTCAGTACAAAAATCTGAAAGAAAAGCTATGATTTCAACTAAATGAAGATTAAAAATATCCATTTAGCTGTAGAACAGGAATGTCCTCGAATTTTATTAAGGTATAGAAACGGTTAATTTTGAGCTGGTGTCTAAAATTTAGGCACTGGCTCTTTTTTGTCTGTTTTTTTAAACGACACAGGGATGTATAATTCAGTACAATAAATGAGAAAAAATTATCAAGGAGGGAACGTATGGATGACCTGAAACAGCTGAAGCTTGTAAAAAACATCTACATCGTCATGTCATTACTGTTCTGTGTGCTGGGTATTTTTCTGATGGCAAGGCCCAAAAGCTCTGTAAAAATGCTGTGCGTGCTTATGGGAATCATGCTGATCCTGTACGGGGCTATTAAGATCAGCGGATATTTCACGAGAGATGCTTTCTGTCTGGCATTTCAGTTTGATCTGGCTTTCGGGATCTTGCTGATGGCAGTGGGAGTGATCCTGATAGCCAGAAAAAATTTCGCAGTGGATCTTATTTTTTCCGTGTTCGGAATCCTGATCCTGGCAGATGCCCTGTTTAAGATCCAGATGTCTGTAGATGCGAAGAGATTCGGTCTGGCGCTGTGGTGGCAGATTCTGCTGGTCGCACTGGTCACCGGAGTGATCGGAGTTCTGGTTTTTATCAGACCATGTGAAGCAGCAGCTACGATGATGGCACTGGTAGGATTTTCCATTTTACTGGAAGGGATCCTCAATCTATGGGTCGGGATCCTGACGATCAAGATCATCAAGAGTCGGCTTTAAACATAAACATAAAAATAACCAATCACTTTAGATAATAACATAGGAGGAAATAGAGTATGGGAATCGTAGACAAAGCAAAACAGGCAGCGATCGCAGCTACCGTAACAAAAGCACTGGATTATCTTGAGAAGGATCCGGAGACAAACATACCGAAGATCATGGAAATGGTTGATAAAGTAACACCGGATGGCTGGTATGCAGGACAGAGAAATGCGATCCGTCACTCCATCGAGGCAAAGGACAACTGGTATCAGCTGATCCTTCGTATGTATCAGCTGGATGCCGGCGTACGCCAGACATTTTTCCGCAACTTTATTGTAAATGCCAGTCTTAAGGGAAGCGCAACGCAGGAAAAGGTATCAGAAGAGAATGACTGCAATGTACCGTGGGCAATTCTTCTTGATCCTACCAGCGCATGTAACCTTCATTGCACAGGATGCTGGGCAGCAGAGTATGGCCACAAGCTGAACCTGGATCTTGAGACCATCGATTCTATTGTTAAACAGGGTAAAGAGCTGGGAACTTATATGTACATCTACACAGGCGGTGAGCCTCTTGTCCGCAAAAAAGACCTTATTAAGATCTGTGAGATGCATCCGGACTGTGAGTTCCTTTCCTTCACAAACGGAACTCTGATCGACGAGGAATTCTGCCAGGAAATGCTCCGTGTGAAAAACTTCGTTCCGGCCATCAGCCTTGAGGGAACAGAAGCAACTACAGACGGACGTCGTGGAGATGGCGTTTATCAGAAGGTTATGCATGCCATGGAGCTTCTTAAGAGTCATGGACTTCCGTTCGGTGTTTCTACATGCTACACATCTGCAAACGTAGATGCAGTAAGCAGCGAGGAGTACTTCGATCATCTGATCGAGTGCGGAGCTTATTTTGCATGGTTCTTCCACTATATGCCGGTTGGAAATGATGCGGCAGCAGATCTTCTTCCCACACCGGAGCAGAGAATCAAAATGTACGACAGCGTCCGCAGATTCCGTGCCACAAAATCTCTCTTCACTATGGACTTCCAGAATGATGCAGAGTATGTAGGCGGATGTATCGCAGGTGGCCGCCGTTACCTTCATATCAATGCAAACGGAGATGTGGATCCTTGTGTATTCATTCATTTCTCCAATGCGAACATTAAAGAATGTACACTTCTTGAGGCGCTGAAGAGCCCGATCTTTATGGAGTATCATAAAGGACAGCCATTCAACAAGAACATGCTTCGTCCATGTCCGATGCTTGAGAATCCGGAGCTTCTCCGCAAGATGGTTGAGCGTGCAGGAGCGAAATCTACAGACCTTCAGTCTCCTGAGACAGCGGAGCATCTCTGTGCAAAATGTGACCACTATGCAGAAGTATGGAAAAAACAGGCAGATGAGCTCTGGGATGAGAGCCAGGCGAAAAAAGCTGCAAAAAAATCAACAACTTGTTAATTAATACTTGATATAGATGGTGGGATACTGTATAATGAACCCGTTTTTCAGGAGTCTGAAATAACAGTTCAGATAAGAGTGTCGAAACAGAAGAGACACGATACGTGTACTGACAGATAACAGGGCGGTTATATTCAGCAGTGGGTATAACTGCCTTCTTTTTTATGTTATCGTCAGGACATAGGGAAAGAAAGGATGGATTCATTATGGAAAAACAGGAGAAAAACACAGCCAGCCCTTATGAGCTGGACGGACGCCCACCTCTTAAGGTGGCAATTCCCCTTGGACTGCAGCACGTGCTTGCCATGTTTGTGGGTAACCTTACCCCGCTTCTTATCATCACGGCAGCCTGCGGAATTGAAGCAGGAGGGGATCTTCAGGTTGCATTACTTCAGAATGCAATGCTGATCGCAGGAATTGTTACACTTGTACAGGTCTTTACGATCGGACCGGTCGGTGGCAAGCTTCCTATCGTTATGGGAACAAGTTCAGGTTTCATCGGCGTATGTCAGAGCGTTGCCGGAGTCATGGGAAATGGTGTCGTAGCCTACGGCGCGATCATGGCAGCATGTTTTATCGGCGGTCTTTTTGAGACGGTTCTGGGAAGCTTTCTGAAACCTTTGAGAAAATTTTTCCCGTCTGTTGTAACCGGTACCGTTGTACTTTCAATTGGTCTTTCACTGATCGGTGTGGGAATCAGCTCCTTTGGAGGCGGAAGCTCCGCAAAGGATTACGGTTCTCTGGAAAACCTTTTCGTAGGTTTTGTGGTTCTGATCGTGATCATTGCACTGAAGCACGGAACAAAAGGTTTTACAAGCTTTTCTTCGATCCTCATCGGTATTATCGTGGGATATATTCTGGTAAGTATCATGGCACTGGTACTTCCAACAACATTTACATATGTAGATGATACAGGTGCCACTGTAGAAGCTACAAAAGCCTGGGTTCTGAACTGGGATAAGGTTGCACAGGCAAAATGGTTTGCAGTACCTGCACTTATGCCTGTAAAATGGGTATTTGACGCACGTGCCATCGTGCCGATCCTGATCATGTTTATTGTAACTGCAGTGGAGACTGTTGGTGATATTTCCGGAATCACAGAGGGTGGTCTTGGAAGAGAAGCTACTGATAAAGAGCTTTCCGGTGGTGTTATGTGTGACGGTCTTGGTTCTTCCTTTGCAGCACTGTTTGGTGTACTGCCGAATACTTCCTTCAGCCAGAACGTTGGTCTGGTTGCCATGAATAAGGTTGTAAACCGTTTCTGTATCGCTACTGGTGGAATCTTCCTGATCGCATGTGGACTGTTCCCGAAACTGGCTGCGCTGATCTCTATCATGCCGCAGAGTGTTCTGGGCGGCGCTGCTGTTATGATGTTCTCATCGATCGTTGTCAGTGGTATCCAGCTGATCACCAAGTGGCCGGTAGGACCAAGAAACGTTACCATCGTTTCTGTTGCCCTGGGTCTTGGCTATGGACTTGGTTCCAATACAGCGATCCTTGTGCATCTGCCACAGGCTATCAGTCTGATCTTCGGTGGTTCCGGTATTGTACCGGCAGCGGTGTTTGCTATTATTTTGAACATCGTTCTCCCTAAGGATGAGAAGACGGATGTTGAGAGAGCTGAGGAAATGTTAGAGAAAGTAAAAAATAAATAGTAAAAAATTTCTTTTTTTGAGAGACTGTTGGACTTTTATTGGTTTGATGGTCTCTTTTTTTGTATGTGTGAATTTGTTTTTTTTTGTGGGATTTTGTGATAAAGGTTCTGCTTTTGGGAAAAGCGGAAATTCGCGGGGAGGCTCGCTTATGAACTCTACTTTTGCTTCCAGTTATGAATTGCTCCTGTCTGCTATTTCTGAATTAGAACTTCAGAAGGATTCTTTTGTCCTTCGCCCTGGCGTTGATTTTTCGAGAAAACGTAAGATTTCCTTTCGGGATATGATCCTCTCTCTTTTAACCATGCAGGGCGGCTCTCTTTCTACTACATCCCATGACTTTTTCCAGCACAGGCTTCCTGCTGATATCCCTTCTCTTTCCGCTCTCCATCAACAGAGGGCAAAGCTTCTTCCAGATGCTATGCGTTACCTGTTTTATCATTTTACACAACGACTTCCTACCGTGCAAACCTATGATGGATTTCAGCTTCTGGCCTGTGACGGATCCGACCTGAACATTTCTTATGATCCGGATGATTGGGAAAGCTGTAAGCCTTCCGGCAATGGAAAAAGAGGTTCCAATCAGCTCCATCTCCATGCGCTGTATGATCTCTGCAACAAAAAATATACAGATATACGGATCGAAAAAACAATGGTCAGTAATGAATCCCGTGCCCTGGTCCAGATGCTGGAAAATATAAAATCCCCTGCTAAAACGATCATACTGGCTGACCGGGGATACGAAACTTATCATGTTTTTGCTCATATCATGGCAAAAGGTCTGGCTTTTGTTATCTGCACAAAGGATATTTCCCGCAAAGGCGGGATCGCGTATGGTTTCCGACTGCCTGACAGGGAACTGGAAAAAGACGGGAAACAGGCAGTTTATCCTATGAAATTAAGAATGGTGCGTTTTTTGCTGGATACCGGTGAATATGAATGTATCGTTACGAACCTTAAAAGAGAGGAATTTCCTCCGTGGAGGATCAGGGAATTATATCATTTGAGATGGGGGATCGAAACCTCTTTCCGAAAACTAAAATACAGCATAGGGCTTTCCCAGCTTCATTCAAAAAAGGCGGAATATGTAGAACAGGAGATATACGCACGTGTTATTATGTATAATTTTATAATTTCTGTGAATCCATTACCCCACATGTAAGCATTCATCAGAAAAAAACAAAATACACTTACCAGGTGAATTTCACCATGGCCGTACATATCTGTAAAGCTTTCCTTCAAAAAAGCAGTCCTACAATTCCGCCTCATATCGAGACACTCCTGTTACGCCACCTGGTTCCGGTCAAGCCCGGCCGGAAGTTCCCCCGTACTAAAAAGAGGAAAGGTTTTGTAAGCTTTGCATACCGGGTGTCCTAATATAAGAATACTATAACTTTTTTGGGATAAAAACACAAGTTGTTTTAAAAAGAAAGTTGGGCTCAGAGGGGGGATCTGCGCATTTTTATCTCCAATCCATTAAGTTTCAAAATGGTTAAGACGATAAGGATAGAATTCTCACCAAAATGTTCTAACTAAATGGCATTGGTGAGAGGTTGTGCCGATTTTTGTTGGGGTGAGGGGGCTGAATTACTTTAGCTGCTCAGTAATTATAAGCCCCCTCATAAGCATTGCACCGCTCTTTCCGATGTCCCTGCTCCACACAGGAGCTGCACCGGTCACAAAACTCCTGCTCATAGCAGGTAGAACAGACACACCCCTTACAGGCATCCCGGTCATAAGCCGGCGTGCAGGTAAAAGGAAGGGTATCTTTTGCAGTTTCCGTACTCATAAAATCACGCTCCTTTTTTCTACATTATAGACCCAACAAAAAAACGTTTCAATACAAATAATCAGAAAACATCAAAAGATACCCAACAAAAATTAGTCATAATTCATAATAAAAATATCAACTGAATCAAGGAAATCCCCCGCAGAATTGCAAAAAACAATAAGTAGCGAATCATTACCTGCCAGGGAACAGACCTACCTGCTCCACAGAATATTTCCAAAACAAATATAAAGTTCTACAAAGATAGACCAACCAGGGAACAGGCCCGCAAGCGGGCCGCCTTCCCGTCCACCAACCTCAGAATCGGCACAACGCTCCACAACCAACACAGCAGAATCCATCACCCCGCCAGCAATCCCACACCAACCAAAACGCAGAACAACTGCGTGGCCAGGAGGGGAAGAGCGCGAGAAGGGGAGACGGCCTTCGCTAACTCCGAGTGCTTCCCCTTCTCGCAAACCTGCCCACGCCAAAGTGTCCCCCAGAAAGGGAACCCCATCGCCCCCCAACAAAATGCGTCCCAGAAAGGGAAAAAAGGTGCAGGCTAATAAGGATGCCCCAAATCCTTATCCTACCGGGAGGAACACCACCTGCCAGAAGCCCCGCAAGGCAGCACCAGTCCACTCTCTGTCACAGGAAGTCCAATCTCCTGTGACTCCACACTACCTTTCCACGGTTTCAGTTCCGTAGCCAGCATATAAGTCAGCACCGCCGGAGCAAGACCCGTAGTATAAGAATTCACAAGGAAGAATAACGGATCATCACTTAAGATTTTAGTACAAAGTTTGATCAGCGGATGAATAGCATCCTCGATCTTCCAGATTTCCCCTTTCGGTCCACGGCCATAAGAAGGCGGGTCCATGATGATCGCATCGTAATGATTGCCTCTGCGGATCTCACGCTCCACAAACTTCACACAGTCATCCACCAGCCAGCGGATCGGCGCGCCGGAAAGACC
>ERZ857969.3444-NODE-3444-length-15759-cov-6.961475_pt1 | contig 15759 bp, 12 predicted proteins | sample MGYA00519864_ERZ857969 | MGnify/ENA primary metagenome ERZ857969 (study PRJEB31778, sample SAMEA3449382) | human gut metagenome | biome: human gut; feature: human-associated habitat; material: faeces | place: United Kingdom | collected 2010/2012 ... | reverse complement strand
TCGCCCTGCTCCACGCGGTACTGCTTACCGCCGGTAACAATGATTGCGTACATTTTGTTCATTCCTTTTCGTTGTACTCGCTGGTCGTAAAGGCAGGCCCTCACAGGGGCCATTTGAGGCGCCCACACCAAGCGGCTAGAATAGTATAGCAAAAAAATGTGCGGATTTCAAGAGGAAAATCCCGCTTTTGCGGAAATATTTTCAGTTTTTCTCTGCCAGTTTCTCTTTGAGCTGCTGCTTCACCCGCTCGTTATAGGCATTCGTGCGCTCGAGGAAGAGCTTGCGGGGGCTGGAAGCCACCAGCTCTTCCCTCTCCACCGTAAATTCCGGCTCTGCCTTGCGCACCTTCGCCAGCAGGCTGCGGTTCTCTGCCGTCAGGGCCAGCGTCACCATGAGAGGCTTGGACTTATATTTCCGGGTCAGGAAAATTTCCAGTGCCACACCGCCCACGACGGCCGCAGCCGCCACCAGCTGGGAAGCGCGCAGGCCGAGCGACGGCACCAGCAGCAGGCTGTCGGTGCGGAGAGATTCGATCCAGAAGCGGCCTGCGCCGTACCAGATGAGGTAGCGCAGGGCAATGTCGCCGTTGAACTTCCGCTTTTTGATGTACGCCGCCAGCAGGGCCAGACCCACGAAGCACCAGATGCTCTCGTAGAGGAAGGTGGGGTGGACGGGCATGGCGGGGTCGATGGTAACGCCCTTCGGCACCGTGACAGTGCTGCCCATCAGGTAATCTTCCGTTGCTTCGCTGAACATGCCCCAGGGCAGGGTGGTGTTGCAGCCGAAAGCCTCCTGATTGAAGAAGTTGCCCCAGCGGCCGCAGCCCTGTCCGATGAGGAAGCCCATGCCGGCCAGGTCGAACATGGGCAGCACCGGCACGCCCCGCCATTTGCAGGCCAGGCCGCCGAACACAAAGGCGCCGATGATGCCGCCGTAGATGGCCAGACCGCCGTCGCGGACAGCCAGCACATCCCAGATGGTATCGTAATTATAGGGTGCCATCGCCACATAATACAGGCGGGCGCTGGCGATGCCCAGCACCACGCCGATGAGGATGACATCCACCATCGAATCGGCGTCGATGCCGAACTCCGTGCAGCGGCGGAACGCAAAGACCAATGCGAGGCAGAGGCCAAAGGCGATGCAGACGCCGTACCAATAAATATCCATGTCGCCGATGCTGAAGGCCACCCGGCTCAACTCAAAGCTGAGGCCGAGACCCGGGAACTGTACCAGATTCGTCATTCTTCCGTCTCCTCTTCTTCCTCGTCCTCAACGGCAGTGCCGTCCGGCTCAATGTACATCACGGCCATCCGCTCAGGCCGCAGGATGTGCTGCAATGCCGCGTCGGCGTCCTCTGCCGTCAGGCCCGCCAGCATGGTGATCTGCTGGGCCACAGTCTGACCTGCCAGCGCGAAATCTGCCATCTGGCTGGCCGAATCCTCGACGTTTTCCAGATTTTCGATGAGCTGGCCATATTTTTCGTTCTTGCAGAGGGTGAAGATCTCCCGGTCCACGCCCTCTTTGCGCACCCGCTCGATCTCGTCCAGCAGAAGCTGCCGGACGGTGTCGGGCCGGTCGCTCTCGCCGGTGAAGAGGATGCAGCAGCATCCGTCCACCCGCAGCACCTCACCGCCGAAGCCCGGGTTGGTCAGGCCCTCGTCGTAGAGGCGGCGGTAGAGCGGCGACATCCCGCCGCAGATGCAGCAGAGGATGAGCTCGTACAGCATCTCGCTGCGCAGGTCGCCGAAAGGCAGCGGCTCTTCTTTGAAGCCCAGACCGAAGCAGGACTTGGCGATGGGCATGGCGATGGTCTTTTCGGCCGCCGCCAGCGTCATCGGCTCCGGGCGGAGCAGGCGCTCGACCTTTTCCGCCGGGCGCTCGTCCATCAGGCCGTGGCGGGCGCAGGCAGCCAGGATCTGCTCCATGCTGGTGTTGCCTGCTGCGGCCAGCACCATATTGCCCGGCGCATAGAATGCCTTGCAGCAGTCGTAGAGCATTTCCGGCGTTATCTCCGCGATGCTCTCCACCGTTCCCGCAATATCGCTGCGGATGGGGTGGCTGTGATACAGACACTCGCACAGGCCGGTGATGAGCCGCCAGTCGGGGCTGTCATCGTACATCTTTATCTCCTGCCCGATGATGCCCTGCTCTTTGGCGATGGTCTGCTCGGTAAAGTAGGGGTGTCCCACCATGCCCAGCAGCACGTCAAGGCTCTCGTCCAGCTGTTCCGTGGCCGTAAAGAGGTAGCAGGTGCGGTCAAAGGCCGTGAAAGCATTGGCATTTGCGCCAGTCTTGGCGAACTTTGCAAAGGCATCGCCGTCCTCATCCTCGAACATCTTGTGCTCGAGGAAATGGGCCACACCGGCGGGCAGATGCACTTCCCGCTCCCCCAGCCGGAAATCCCGGTCGATGGAGCCGAAGCGGGTGGCGTAGATGACATGGGTGCCGGAGTAGCCCGGCATGGGGCGGACGAGTACGGTCAGCCCCGAGGGCAGAACTTTCCACTGGTCAGCGGCGGTGCGTTCCAGCACGCTCTGGGTGTTCTCAGCCATTTCCATTTCCCTCCTCCCGCGTCAGCAGACAGCTCACCGACAGGGTGAACTGCTTCAGAATGTCCCGCACATCCTCCCTGGTCACCGCCAGCAGGGCGCGGCGGGCGTCGTCCGGCGTCTGCACCGGGCCGCCCCGCAGCACTTCCATATAGTACCATGTCTCGATGCCGCCCAGCGTATCCTCTAGGCCGTTCATCCCGGCCAGCAGGCCCCGGCGGCAGTCTTCCAGCTCTTCGTCGGTGATAGGGCCGTCGCAGAGATCCGCCAGCTCTTTGAGCACTGCCTGCTCAGCGCGGGCCGCGTCGGTGTGCTCGACGCCGCTGTTGACGGCCATGCTGCCCGTGAAGCTCTGGAAGGCCGATGAGCAGTAGTAGCACAGATGGTCGCGCTCCCGGACGTTCAGGAAAAGGCGGCTGGTCACACTGCCGCCGTAGAGAGCCATCGCCAGCCGGACAGCGGCCAGCTGTTCAGGCTGCATAGGCTGGCCCAGCGTGAACAGCATACAGAGCTTGGCCTGCGTGGTGTCGAAGTGCTCCACCTTCCGCACCGGCTCCCGCCGGGGCATGGCGATATTCTCCGCCCGGGGCAGCGGGGCGCGGTCGATGGCCGAAAGCTCCGCCAGAAGGGCGTCCTTCACGGCGGTGGTGCTGGCCTCGTCGCAGCCCAGCACGATGAGCTCGATGTTCGCCGTCCGCAGCATCTCATCATATGCCTCGGTCAACGCTTCGGGCGTCAGGCCGTCCACTTCTTCTAAGTAGCCCTCCTGCCGGACACCGGCAGGGCTGTCTCCGAAGAACTCGCGGTTGGCCTGCCGCTGGCAGTAAAGGCGCTTGTCGTTCACTTCGTCTTCCAGCGCCTTCTTCAGCATCTGCTTTTCGATGCCCACGGCCTCGGGGTCGAAAGTGCTGCCCACAAAATAGGGGTGGAACGCCGTGCCGAGGGCCAGTGCGGCGTACTCATGCGTCAGCTTCTCCCCTTCCAGTGCGAACTGGTCTTTGATGCCGGTGATGCTGACGCAGAGGTTGTGGCTGCAGCCCATGGGGCGGGCGTCCACGGTCAGGTCGGCGCCGTAGAGGCGGGCCAGCTTTTTGGTCATCTGGGTCATGTCGGGGCAGTCGGCATAACCCCGCTCCATCACCAGCGGCAGCAGCGCGTGGGCCGTGGCCGTCTCGCGGCGGGCCGGGAACGCGAAGTGGATGCTGATGCGGCAGCGGTTGAATTTCTGCGCGGCATCATACGAGAGGTGGACGCCGGGCGCGATTTGGAATCGTCTCAATGTTCTATCGTCCTTTTGTATTATTTCGTTTGTTCCAGCGCCAGATACTCTTCCAGCGAGAGGCCGGAGGCGCGGATGGCGAGGGCGTTGTCCCTGCCCACATACCGCCAGTGCCACGGCTCAAACACCATGCCGGTAGCGGCCTGACGCTCCTGCGGCCAGCGCAGGATGAAGCCATACTCTGCGGCATAGGCTTCCAGCCACTCATAGGCACGGGTGTCGGCGAAACCGGTATCCTTCTCCATGCTGTCTGCTGCAAGGATGTCGGCACCGTAGCCGGTGGCATATTCGCTGGCCTCCGGCGCAGGCTGGACGGTCGCAGCCCTGGCAGCGGCCTCTTCCTCCGAGCAGCCGGACTCCCGGTAGCTCTGGACAGCAGCCTCATAGGCGCTCTGGCGGGCGGCGGCATCCTGATACCCTGCCGTCAGCACCAGCTCTATCTCATCCTGCTTTGCGGCCTCGGCCATTTCGCGGTAGGCTGCGGCAGCCTCGGCTTCCAGCGAAACGCCGGTGGCATCATCGGCCACAGCCAGCTCCGGCGTCGGTTCTTCCGTCAAGGGAAGGTTTGCATTCACCAGCATGAGGCGCTTATCCGAAAGGTCCGTCTCCGCGCCGCCCTCATACTCCCGAGCCTCGAAGGTCGTCGGCGGTGCGATGAGGGCATAGGCCCTGGGCAGCAGCCAGAGGATGCCGCCGGTCATCACAGCCATGACCGCGCCGCAGCTGAGCAGAAAGACCGTCCAGTTGCGCACGAGGCGGATACGGTGTCTCCGGCGGCGTTCTTTCAGCGACAGAGCGCGGCGGGGTGCGGGTCGATTTTGCTCCATGATGCAGCTTCCTTCCTGTTTTTGACGTTCGCCCTGGATACAGGCACATAATAATATTATACACCCCTTTTATCTGGGTGTAAACGGCAGGGGCTGTAAAAAAATTGTGTACGCAAAAAGCCGCCGCACCGGCGCAGGACGCACGGCACGGCGGCTTTGAAGCCACGTCTTACTCGAACAGCATCTCGTGGATGGCGCTGACAGCCTTGTCAGCGTCCTCACGGTCGATGATGCAGGAGATCTTGATCTCACTGGTGGAGATCATCTTGATGTTGATGTTGTTGTTGGACAGAGCCTCGAACATCTTGGAGGCCACGCCGCTGTGGCTCTGCATACCGGCACCCACGATGGAAACCTTGGCGCAGGTCTCGTCGCAGGTGACCTGGTCGAACTTTGCGCTCTCGCGCAGGACGCGCAGAGCAGTCTCAGCTTCGCTCTCCGCGCAGGTGAAGCTGATGTCCTTCTTGCCGTCGCGGCCGGTGGACTGCAGGATGATGTCCACGTTGATATTCTTCTGGGCCAGCAGGCCGAAGATCTTGAAGCTGGTACCCGGCTCATCGGGAACATTCAGGATCGTAATAACAGCAACGTCGGTGTCCTTTGCGACACCCTTGATCAGCATACCTTCCACGTCTTTTACAACCTCCTTGACGACCGTGCCGGGCACGGGGTTCAGGCTGGAGAGGACCTCCAGCTCCACATTATACTTTTTAGCCAGCTCCACGCTGCGGTTGTTGAGCACCTGTGCGCCGAGGGATGCCAGTTCCAGCATCTCGTCGAAGGTGATCTCATCCAGCTTGCGGGTGTTGCGCACCTTGCGCGGGTCGGCGGTGTAGACGCCCTCCACGTCGGTAAAGATCTGGCAGCGGTCAGCGTGGAGCGCTGCTGCGATGGCGACAGCGCTGGTGTCGGAACCGCCGCGGCCCAGCGTGGTGATGTCGTCCAGCTTGTTCAGGCCCTGGAAGCCTGCCACGACGACGACGCGGTTGCGCTCCAGCTCCGAAGAGATGCGCTCGGTCTCCAGCTTTGTGATGCGGGCCTTGGTGTAGGCACGGTCGGTGCGGAAGCCTGCCTGCCAGCCGGTCAGACTGGTGGCATGGCAGCCCAGCTCGTTCAGAGCCATAGCCAGCAGGGCGATACTGATCTCCTCGCCTGCTGCCAGCAGCATATCCATCTCACGGGCAGAAGGGTTGTGGGTGATCTCTGCTGCCTTTGTGATGAGGTCGTCGGTGGTGTCGCCCTGTGCGGACACTACCACGACCACGTCATTTCCCGCGTTGTGGGTGTTGGCCACGATGCGGGCCACGTTGAAGATACGGTCCCGGTCCTTCACCGAAGAACCGCCGAACTTCTGTACGATCAACGCCATATCTTGTCACTCTCCTCTTTTTGCTCCCTCAGTGTGTGAGGGGTACACCGGGCGGAAGCGGTCTTGCACTTCCGGTCCTGTTTATCATTCCACTGTCGCACCGGTGTTGTCGGCATCCAGCCGCAGCAGTGTAAATGCTTCACATCCGTCCAAGCCTTCCAGCAGCTCGAGGCCCTTTTCCAGTTTGGAGTAGAATTTCTCGGCGTTGGCCTTTTCGGCCACAGCCATCACGGTGCTGCCGGCGCCCGAGACGTACACCGCCTTGGCACCGCAGAGCCGCGCCATATCGAAGACTTCCTTCGAGCCGGGCATCAGGGGCATCCGGTAGGGCTGGTGGAGCTTATCCTCGGTGGCAATGGCCAGCAGGTCGTGGCGGCCCTCGCAGAACGCCGCCGGGATGAGGGCCGCACGGGACAGGTTATACACCGCATCCTTGTGGGTGACCTCTTTGGGCAGGGCCGCACGGGCAGCTTCGGTCAGCAGCTTGTAGTCCGGCACGATGGCCGCGAAGCAGAGGCTCTCGTCCACATCCCGCTTGACGGAGTAGACGATGCCGTCCTCGAAGACGCTGCTGGTCAGACCGCCCAGAAGGGCCGGTGCCACATTGTCCGGGTGGCCCTCGATGGAGGTAGCCAGCGTCAGCAGCTCCTGGGTGTTGAGCACATCGCCCAGCATCCGGTTCGCACCCAGCAGGCCCGCGATGATGCAGGCCGAGGACGAGCCGAGGCCCCGGGCCATCGGGATGGCGTTGGTCTGGACGAGCTTGAGGGGCGGCATGGTCTTGCCGACCTTATCGAACAGACCCTTGGCCGAGCGGTAGACCAGATTGGTCTCGCCGCGGGGGATGCGGGTGCCGTCCGCCGCCGAGATGTCCAGATGGTCGCTCTCTTCGAAGGTCACGGTATTGTACAAGGTCACAGCCAGACCCAGCGCATCGAAACCAGAGCCGATGTTGGCACTGGTGGCCGGGACGGAAACTTTTATCTTCATCGCAGTTCCCTCTTCTCTCACGCTCAGGCGTCCTCAGGCAGACGGCGGAGCACCAGCTTCACGCTGCCGCCCATGGCCTCTACCTTGCGGGCTGCTTCGGCCAGAGCCTTGCCGTCGGCGCTGTCCACAAAGTAGGAGCAGCCGTCGAAATGCTCTTCCACCACATGGCCCTTGCCGTAGATGGCCTCGGCCACCGCCGGGGCGATGCCTTCCACACGCACATAGTATGCGGCGGGAGCGGGGTCGGTGAGCATTCCTTCCACCGGCTCGGCGGGCTGCCAGAACAGGCTGTCGTGGACCTTGACGCCGTTCTTGAGGGCGTCCACCACGTCGGCCACGACAGCACTGGCGGTGGGCAGCTTGCCCGCGCCCTTGCCGTAGAAGACCACGTCGCCCAGCATATCGCCCTTGACGAGGACGGCATTGAAGACGTCATCGACACCGGCCAGCTGGTTTGCCTTCGGCACGAGGCAGGGCTCGACGCCGGCGGCAACGCTGCCGTCCTCGCCCCGCTTCATCCAGGCAATGAGCTTGATGACGCAGCCCAGCTTCTCTGCCGCAGCCACATCATCCACCGTGATGTCGCGGATGCCGCGGGTGGGGATGTTCTGGGGGTAGATCTGGTGGCCGCAGACCAGCGAGGACAGGATGGCGATCTTGCGGCAGGCGTCGCGGCCGTCCACATCGTCGCCGGGGTCCTTCGTCTCGGCGTAGCCCAGCTCCTGAGCGATCTTCAGAGCCTCGTCAAAGCCCAGATTCTCCCGCACCATCTTGGTGAGCATGAAGTTGGTGGTGCCGTTGACGATGCCTTCCACCTCGGTGATGACATTGGCCGCGAGGCACTGGTGCATCGGGGTGATGATGGGAGTACCGCCGCCCACGGAAGCCTCGAACAGGAAGGCGCAGTTGTGTGCCTTGGCCAGAGCCAGCAGCTCTGCGCCGTAGGTGGCCACCATCTCCTTGTTGGAGGTGCAGACGCTCCGACCGCTCTCGAGGCAGGCTTTGACGTAAGGGTAAGCGAAGCGGGTACCGCCGATGGTCTCGACGACGACCTTCACTTCGGGGTCTTCCAGAATGGCGTCAAAATTCTTTATAAACAGCTGTGCAGCCGGATGATTCGAGAAGTCTTTGGGGTCAAGGATGTACTTGACTTCCACCGGTTCGCCTGCGCGGCGGGAGACGCCTGCGGCGTTGCGGCAGAGCACCTCGTACACGCCGCTGCCCACCGTGCCAAAGCCCAGAATCGCGATTTTTGCCATGATACTGCCCTCGTTCCTTTTTTCTATGAATGTACTGTCACAGATTGTATCCGCAGTGTACGCCCACGACCATCCTCTGGCGCGAAAGCTTTTCCGTCAGCTCCTCGGGGGTCATCTGCATGGTGTCGGTGCGGATGGTGACAGCCACCAGCGCGGCTCCGTTCTCCGGAGTAGACTGATTGATGGTCACGATGCTGGCACCGGCAGCACTGATGCCGGCCAGAAGGCTCTGCAATGCACCCGTCTCGTCCCGCAGGGTCGCCATGACAGTGATGACCTCGCGGCCATTCTCCGAGTCGAAAATGCAGTCCTTATATTTATAAAATGCACTGCGCGACAGGTCTACACTGCGGGTCGCAGCCGAAATGCTGCGTGCCTCTCCGCTGGCCAGAAGCTCCTTGGCCCGGACGACCTTGAGGAAAACTTCCGGCAGGACCTGCGCATCCACCAGATAAAAACGGCGTTCCAACTTGTTCACCTCTCAAACACAAGTGTTCTTGCAGAAAATATAATAGCATCCGACTCCCTGCATTGCAAGAGGTCGGATGCTATTTTGTCAGATTATCCAGTTTTGAGCCGTGAAGTATCCCTTCAGCGCACCGAATCTGCAACCCGATGTGCCGAAAAGTATGATTTTTGCCTCAGTCGGTGTCCAGGTTGGTGGTGTCCGGCTCAGGCGCGAGGGGTTCGCTGGCGACAGCTGCCTGACCGTGGGAATAATTGCAGACGTCGGGCAGGTCGTCGGCACGGTAGTAGCCCACTGCCGTGCTCGGGCAGGAGCCGCTGGCCAGCAGGCCGCTCTGGGTGCAGTAGCTGCGCTCCACGACGCCGTCAGCCGCCGGGAATGCCTTATAGGGCAGGTCTGCCTGGATCTGCTCCATCAGGGCCTTCCAAGCCGTGACGCAGGTGCGGGTCTTGGCCTGCTGCTTGCCGAGGGTCTTGGTCATATCGTAAGGCGCATCGTAGCCCCACCACACAGCGGTGACGTAATAGGGCGTGCCGCCCACGAACCACAGGTCCTTTTCATCGCTGGCCGTACCGGTCTTACCGAAGGCCTCCATGCCGTTGGAGTTGGGGTAGCGGCCGCTGGCCGTACCGACGCTGGAGAACAGGACGTTCTTCAGCAGGCGGTTCATGACATAGGCCGTCTGGGGCGTCAGAGCCTGATAGCTGGTGTCGTTGCTCTCCATATAGATGTTGCCGTCACGGTCGAGCACACGGGTGTAGAGGTGAGGCGTGGTGTACTCGCCGTCGTAGAAGATCTGGAACGCCGCCGCCAGCGCCATCGGAGTGACGCCGTGGGTCTGGCTGCCCATGACCATCTGTGCAAGGCCCACATCGTTGACGGGGTCCAGCGTGCTGAGCTGCAGGGTATTGTAGACGAAGTTGAAGATGTTGTTCGCGCCCACGAGGTCGCCAACGCGGATGGCGATGGTGTTCAGGGAGCGGGCGAGGCCGTTCCAAAGCGGCAGGTCGGAGCCGTCGCCGTAGTTGCCGCCGTAGTTGCGGGGCCAGCTGCGCCATGCGTTGGGGTAGGCTTTCAGCTGCTTGTCCGTCAGACCCATGAGGCCGTTCCGGCGGCAGTAGTCCTCGTCACGGATGACCATGTCCTGCTTGAGGTAGAGGGGCGAGTTGTTGAGCATGGTAGACCAGTTGACCAGACCATACTCGATGCCCAGCGCATAGGCGCCGATGGGCTTGATGGTAGAACCGGTCTGACGGGTGACGCCATAGGCGCGGTTCAGGGAAAGGCTCTTGGTCTTTTCGCCCAGACCACCCACCATGGCGATGACATTGCCGTCATAGTCCAGCGTGACCATCGCCGCCTGGGTGCGGACATTGCGGTAATAATAGACCGTACCGTCGTCGCCAGTGCGGGTCTTGGGGGTACCGTCCTCGTTGTAGACCTGCACATCGTCGTCGGAGATGCTGGTCACCTCTTCCTCATGCCAGCCGGCCGGGAAGTAGGCATCGTCGGTGTTGAGCATCAGGTTCTCCATCGCGGTCTGGATCTTGGGGTTGACCGTTGCCTCGATGGTATAGCCGCCGGTGTAGAGCATACTCTGGGCGGTGGACTCGTCCACGCCCTCCTTGGCCATGATGTCCTTCACCACCTCGTTGAAGAGGGCATCGGTGAAGTAAGAGGTGGTGGAGCTGCTCTTCTTCGTGTTGTCCGTCTCTGCCAGCACCAGCGGCTGGGCAGCGGCGTTGCGGTAATCCTCCTCCGAGATGACACCCTGCTGCCACATATTGTAGAGCAGGAAGTTCCGGCGGTTGATGAGGTTCTCGGGGTTGGTGTAGGGGTTATAGTTGGTGGGATTCTTGGTGATGGACGCGATAGACGCGCACTCCCAGAGGGTCAGCTCGCTGACATCCTTGTCGAAGTACTCGTTTGCCGCCGTCTGGACGCCCTGGATGGTACCGGTGAAGCTGATGGTGTTCAGGTAGGCTTCCAGAATAGTCTCCTTGGAGTAGCTGCGGCTCAGGATGAGGGCGCGGTAGATCTCGCGCAGCTTGCGCAGTGCGCCCTCGATACCGCTGGCGCTCTTGTCGCTGGTCAGGTTCTTGATGAGCTGCTGTTCCAGCGTGGAGGCGCCCTGCTTGGAGCTGTAGATGGGCAGCAGGTATTCATTGATCATCGCGCCGATGGTGCGCTTGAAGTTGACGCCCGGCTCGCTGTAAAAGTCTTTGTCCTCGGTGCAGATGAATGCATACTGTAGGTTGGTGGGGATCTGCTCGAGGTCCGCCCAGACGCGGTGGCTGTTGGAAGAGCGCAGGGTGGCGTACTCCACCTGTGCGCCGGTGTCGGGGTCGGTGGCCACCACAAGGCTCGACTGGCTCAGTTCGATGTTGTCGAGGTCCAGCAGGTCGCCGTCACTGGCCGTAGCCTGCACCACATAGTATACAGCGCCCACTGCCACCAGACTGCCCGCCATAATGCCCAGACAGACGAGGGTGACGATGGTCCGGCCCAGGAATCCGAGAACGGGATGGCCGTGCTTTTCTCCCTGCTCCTGTGGCCCGCGGGGCTCACGGATCCGCCGGTTCTGCTCCGCTGCGGGCCGCTGCTCCCGGAGCGCACCATCACTGTGGAGTCTCCGTCTTTCATTGTTTGAGATAAGGATCGCCTCCTATCGCAATTTTCACTGTTCTGCATCTCAAAGCATCCTCTGACAATGCCGTTCGCTGTTCCTGCTGCGGCCAGACTGCCCACAGCCATAATAATACATTATAGTCCGCGCCGCCCGCTTCCGCAAGGGGGAAATCGACGGGATACGATGTTAGTATAGCACATCTGCCCCGCCAAAGTACAGCATCCGGGTGTGAAAATTCTGCATTCCTGTCTGAGGCAGTTTTCTTTTGCACATACTACCGTCTGAAACACCATTTCAGCCGAAAGGAGTCCACTGCCATGCGCAAGGTCTGGCTCTGCATTTTTTATGCGCTGTGCATTTTTACCATCGTGTTCAGCCTGTTCTGGATGGCCCTGCCCAGTCTCCCCTTCCCTGCCGACTCCGGCGAAGAGACGCCGGCCTCCGAGCCGGGTCTGGCCGCGCAGGGCTCCGCCGGGCAGAGCGGCACCGATTTCTACCTCTGCGACGAGGGCGGGCGGGTGGTCGTCTACACCTGCTCCGACAACGGACTGCCCGACAAGCGGCTCCTGCGCACCGGCATCTATGTCAATCTTCTGCCCGAGGCCGATGCCCTCCGGCTCAAGCAGGGCCTCTACGTCACCGGCGAAACGGCCCTCCGGGCGCTGCTGGAAGACCTGGGTGAATAAACAAAAACAGTGCAGACATCCCCGGGGAGGTCTGCACTGTTTTTATTCTTTATCAGAATCAGGCTTCGAGCTGTTCCAGCGGGATAAGGTAGTCCTTACGGCACTGCTCGTAGTTGAGCATATATTCCTTGGTGGGGTTGTGGTGCATCATGTTCTTGAGGGTATGGGAGTCATAGTCCTCGCCTGCCTCCATGCCCACCAGACGGGCGGCGATGTTGGAGCAGTGGTCCGAGATACGCTCTACATTGTTCAGCACATCGAGATAGACGACACCGGTATCAATGGAGCAGGCACCATCTTTCAGGCGCTTGATGTGCTGCGCACGAAGCCGCTCCACGAGGATGTCGATGACCTGTTCCAGCGGCTCCACCTGGCTGGCGGTCCGGGCGTCGTCGAACTCGAAGGCGTCCGTGGTGAGGGTCAGTATCTTTTCCAGCGCATTGTCGAGAAGCTTCAGCTCCTGCTGTGCCTTCTCGCTGAAGGTGACTTCCTTGTCGGTCAGCTCCTGCGCTTTCTCTTTAATGTTGACTGCATAGTCACCGATACGCTCGCACTCAGTGACAAAGTTGAGCAGCTCGGTCACCTCATGGCTCTCCGCGTCGCCCAGCTCCTGGTCTGCCAGCTTGATGAGGTAGTTGGAGATGTCCACCTCCATCCGGTCGATGAGGTTCTCGCGGACATCGATGGCACTCACGACGTCCTCGTCCATCTTGAGCAGCAGCGGGGTGGCGAGGCCGACGTTGCGGGCTGCGCGGCGGGACATCTTGACCACCGCGTTCTTAGCCTGCTGCAGAGCCACAGCCGGGCTCTTGAACAGACGCTCATCCAGCACAGGCATACTCAGCTCCTGCGCCTCCTCCGCGCTGTTCGGCACGGTCATCATGGCCAGCCTGGACAGCACGCCGCTGCAGGGCAGGAAGAACAGCATCGCAATGACGCTGGTCATGGTGTGGATGTTTGCAATGCTGCTCTTATTCATCACATCGCCCCACATGGGGATGCCGATGGTGAACTGGACTGCATAGACCAGCGCCAGCAGGATGACGCTGCCGATAATATTGAAGTACAGGTGGATGAGGGCGGCGCGCTTGCCGTCCTTGGAGGAGCCGCCGATGGTCAGAAGCGGGGTGAAGGCCGTGCCGATGTGGGCGCCCAGCACGATGGGGATGGCCGAACTGAAGGTGACGAGGCCGGTGCTGGACAGCGCCTGCAGGATACCCACAGAGGCCGAAGAGGACTGGATGATGACCGTGACCACCACGCCCACAAGAACGCCGAGGATGGGGTTGGTCATGGTGACGAACAGCTCCTGAAACGCTGCACTCTCACGCAGGGGAGACACACCGGTGTCCATCAGGCTCATGCCGGTGAACAGGATGCCGAAGCCCAGCATGATCTGGCCGATGTTCTTCTTTTTGGCGTTGCGCAGGAACACATAAAAAATGCAGCCGATAAACGCCACCACCGGCGCAAACGTCTTGGGCTGGATGAGGGTCAGGATGAGGCTGTCGCCCGAAATATCCGCCATGCGGATGAGCTGACCGGTGACCGTAGTACCAATGTTTGCACCCATGATAACGCCTACCGACTGCGTAAGGGTCATGATGCCGGAGTTGACGAGGCCGACGCAAATGACGACCGTGCCGGCCGACGACTGGATGACGCCGGTGATGAGGGTGCCGAAAATGACGCCCTTGATGGTGGACGAAGTCAGTTTCTGCAATACGCCCTGCATCTTGCCGCCGGCCAGCTTTTCGAGGCCGGCACCCATGATCGACATGCCATACAGGAACAGCGCAATACCGCCCAGCAGAGAGGTGATGTGTGTAATGTCCATAAAACAATGCTCCTAAAATCTTCCTATTGCTCCATTGCACAAGACGGCTGTGCTTAGCTCTCCATACGCAAAACGCCGTCCTTTTTATTATAGCATCGAACCCCCCGGCTCAACAAGCATTATTTTACAGGAAAATCACTTTTTTGACCGGAATTTTAAGATTTCCGGGCCTTCTTAGACGGTTCTTTTCTTGAATTTTACATTCATTTTACATTAGTATTTTCTAACCTCTGTTCCGACGTTTCCCGGCATTCCCGGGAATGCATCAGGCGGCATCCAGCTCTTCCATCGCCTCCCGCAGGGTGTCCGCCGAGAACAGGAACGCACCCGTCCCCGTATACACCTCTACATGACCGCCCACATACCGCAGTTCAACGTCTTTCATTCCTGTTCCCTCCTGTGTCTTTTTGTTCTGACAGGAGTATAGCAGAATAAAAATCCAATAAAATGTACTTTTAGGCAGTTTTTTGAGCAAAAAGGCGCAGAAAAGCTCTCTGTCGGCGTCCTTGCCCTCTCCGCACAGCGATAAACTGTCTCTTTGTCAGAGCCAAAATCTGACGGGTTTTCTCCATTCACGCAGGAAACAGGGCGATTCGCGCAGGTTTTGTTGATTTTTTCCCGCAGATCCGGTATATTTAAAGTAACCTGATATTCTACGGTCTCACCATTTTTTTCACCGTTCAAAGGAGGTTTTTGTATGCTGTCTTATCGTAAGCTTGCGATGCGTGTTCTGGGTCACCCTCTCCATACGGGGGGGATCGATTCACCCCGTCCGGCCTCTCAGCGGGCAGCAGCGTTTATCCTGACTGCCGCAATGCTCATCACCCTTGCTGCCCCGGCCTTTGCAGGGACATGGTGCATCGATGAGGGCAACATCACCGTGAAGGCAGGTGACACCAAAGGGAAAAACACGGTCTCACAGGGGAATAAGAAGGATGTGGAGGACACCAACACCATCATCACCGGCACGTCGGATAAGAACACAGTCACCATCGATACTTCTAAGGGCAACGTGGACGTCACTTTCGACGACCTGAACATCGACGCCAGCAGCCGGAAGGAAGCCGCCATGAGTGTGACCGGCAGCGGCAATACCACGATTAAGCTGGATGGCGACAACCACCTCACCGGTGGTAACGGCAGCAGCGGCATCGACAGCATCGGCAGCCTCACCATCTACGGCGGCGAAAATGACAGCCTGACGGCCAAAGGCGGCAGCGGCGCAGACGGCTCCGGCGGCGACGGCATCCACAGCGGCAGCCTCACCATCTACGGTGGTACGGTCAACGCCAATGGCGGCAACTGCGGTGACGGCAATTACAGCGACGGCGGCAGCGGCATCCGCATCAGCAGCCACAGCCTCACCATCTACGACGGTACGGTCAACGCCAAGGGCGGTAACGGCGGTGACGGCAATTACAGCGACGGCGGCAGCGGCATCTCCAGCAACGGCAGCCTCGCCATCTCCGGCGGTACCGTCACGGCCAAAGGCGGCAGCGGCGAAGACGGCTCCGGCGGCCGCGGCATCATCAGCACTAAGAGCGTCACCATCTCCGGCGGTACGGTCGAAGCCAATGGCGGCAACGGCAACTCCGGCGGCGACGGCATCACCAGTAACGGCGGCGTCACCATTTCCGGCGGTACGGTCAACGCCGCTGGCGGCAGCGGCAGCTACGGTGGCAACGGCATCTACAGCCGCAGCAGCCTCACCATCTCCGGCGGTACGGTCAACGCCACTGGCAGAGACGGCAAAGACGGCTACGGCGGAGGCGGCGTCTGGAGCGGCAGCGGCGGCCTCACCATCTCCGGCGGTACGGTCACTGCCAACGGCGGCAACGGCGGCAGCGGCAGCTACGGCGGCGACG
>ERZ857969.3430-NODE-3430-length-15825-cov-8.427077_pt1 | contig 15825 bp, 14 predicted proteins | sample MGYA00519864_ERZ857969 | MGnify/ENA primary metagenome ERZ857969 (study PRJEB31778, sample SAMEA3449382) | human gut metagenome | biome: human gut; feature: human-associated habitat; material: faeces | place: United Kingdom | collected 2010/2012 ... | reverse complement strand
GGCTTTGGATCATGATTATTATATCTGGGTGAAAAATGGAAATTTGAGAAAGCTAAAGAGAGGGATTTATCATAAAAAATTATAATGCAGGACGTATTTGCGCTAGAAGAATCCGATCCGCCGGAAGCCACGGAACAGAATCAAGCTCCTCTTTAGTCAGCCAGCGTGCAGCCTCGGCTTCTTTCAGCACCAGTTCGCCGGAAACTACTTCGCACCAGAAACAGTCCATGGAAAGATGGAAGGCGGGATAATCGTATTCAATGGTGTCGATAAGGTTGCCTACCGCGATCTCGGTATCCAGTTCTTCCCGGATCTCTCGTTTCAGTGCCTGCTGCGGGGTTTCACCCGGCTCGATTTTGCCGCCCGGGAACTCCCATCCGCCCTTGTACTCGCCGTAGCCGCGGGCAGTGGCATAAATTTTATGTTTCGTCTGAATATCGTCGCAGATCACGGCTGCAACAACGCGAATCATTTTCATGAAAATCTCCTGAATTATTTTTCATAATAGAGCGGACAACCCAGTTTTCTCAATTTGGATTCGATTGCTCCTGTAGAACGTTTTAGAATCAAAGAAATTCGTTTGACGCTGTTCCCCTGCTGGTGGAGCCGCAATAATTCACGTTCTTCTTTTTGCGACCATGCTGTTCCAGCGCGAGAATAACGCTCTGCCTTTTTGTTTCGAGGAAGAGACTTCAGATATTCAGCGGTAGATTCAATGGAGCAATGTTCCAATACGATTTTTAATGCTTCTTGAATTTCTTCCTGAGCACAACTATCATTTTCAGACAGAATCCAACCGGTTAAAGGATTAATACCTTTTGCAAGAGTTTCAATTATGGTGCGAGCCAGCATATCGTCCATAGTATGTTACCCCACGATCAATTTGTTGGTCTTTTTGAGGAACTTTGCAGGAATCGGGCGGTCCAGCTTCCATGTGATGTTCATGGGGCGGGAGCCCTCGTGCTTCACATAGTTCACCGTGCCCAGATAGGTATACGCTCCTGCACCGCCAAAACGGGCCTCTGCCTTGAACTCGCGCACGAACAGCAGCACCCGGCTTCCTTTTCCCGGTGATGGATGTAGCGCTGCCCGGTGGCAGAGTTTTCGGCGGTGGTGCTCTGGCTCTGCCAGTGGAACAGGCTCTCGTTGATGGAATAATCCTTGTACATGGTGGTAGGGGAGTAATCCTTGTCTGCCTTGTTCAGGGTCACAAAGAATACGTCCAGCTGCTTTTCCGGCAGCCATTTCACGCCCTCGCGGACGGTAGCGGGCTTCAAAAAGTCCAGCGCCACCAGCAGCTGGTCGCGGGTATAGGTGCAGTGCAGGTCCAGCGGACAATCAAAGCCCACATCTACCGGCTCGTCAATAAAATCAATGCGGTCATATTGATACTGCAAAAGTGCTTGCAGCTCCCCCAGCAAAACGGGACTGTCTGAGAGAGCATACAGGTTATCGAGAACTTCTTCATCCTCCCAGCTTTCTGCAGTTTTGCCCCAGAGGGTTACATAGAACATTTGCAGCATCCGCTTCTCTACTGGCGATAGAGCCGCAAAGTCGGTGTTGTCCAATTTTGGCAGAAGCCCCAGCAAAAAATGGATCCACCTGCGGGAATCGATGACCGCAAAGCGTGCAAAGGCTTTGGTCATAGTTTCTTCCAAAGGTTCTGCAAAATCGGATGCCGCCCCTGCACGGACGCACAGCCTGCTGAAGCAGATCTTTTTGCTGTAAATCGCACGCGGGTCAAGATGGTAGTAGTCGAGGAAGTTCCCGAGTGTCAAAGGCAGGCCGGTATCCTCGGTGAAGGTAGCCGCCCGCGCCACAAGCCCGGAGGTGCGGTCATAGGAGGCGCTGATATTATCCAGCACATACTTTGCGGCAATTTTTTCCAGCTGAATATAGCAGCCTTTGGGTGCAGAGACAAAGCCCTCTTTAAGCTCCCGACTGACGCTGCGGGTGGTGTTCGAGAGCAGTGCTGCGAATTTCTCCTCAAAATTATACTTTTTGTTGGCCTGCCCGATGAAATCCAGAACGGTCAGGCAATCCTTGTTTTCTGCCAGACGTAAGCCGCGCCCCAGCTGCTGCAAAAACACGGTCAGCGACTCGGTAGGGCGCAGGAACAGCACAGTGTTCACCTCGGGGATATCCACGCCCTCGTTGTAAATGTCCACCACAAAGAGGAACCTGAGCTCCCCGGAAACCAGCCGCTGCTTGGCGGCGTTGCGCTCCTCGTCAGGAGAATCGCCGGTCAGTGCCATAGATGGAATGCCGTGGGTATTAAAGTAGCTCGCCATAAATTGGGCATGAGCGATGGAAACACAGAAGCCCAGACCCTTCACCTCGTCGATATCGGTGACATATTTCAGGATGGAGTTTACCACAAGGTCAGCGCGGCGCTCCGCCACCATGCCGCTGAGGGTGTACAGGTTGGACAACTCGTTTTTATCATAGCCGCCGGTACGCCATTTCAGGCTGCTCAGATCTGCGGCGTCGGTGACGCCGAAATATTGGAAGGGACAGAGCAGTTTCCGGTCGATGGCCTCCGGCAGACGGATCTCGGCGGCAATGCGCCCGCCGAAATAGTCCAGAACGCTTTTGCCGTCCATGCGTTCCGGGGTAGCAGTCAGCCCCAGCAGGACCTTCGGTTGGTAGTATTCCAGCAGCTTCTGGTAGGTGGGTGCAGCTGCATGGTGGAACTCGTCTACAACGATGTAATCGTAAAAATCTGCTGCCGTTTTGGCGGCAAGCTCCTGAGAATTGAAGGTCTGGATGGAAACAAACAGATGATCAATGCTGTCGGCTCTGTGACTGCCCACATACAGCTCGCCGAAATTGGCATCCTTCAGCACCGCCCGGAAGGTGTACAGGCTCTGCTTCAGGATCTCCTCTCGGTGTGCCACAAACAGCAGCCGGCAGGGCTGCCCCGGATGCTGTTTGCAGAAGCGCTTGTAATCCAGTGCGGAGATCACGGTTTTGCCGGTGCCGGTGGCGGCGACTACCAAGTTGCGGTTGTAACCCCGAACGGTGCGCTCGGCATCCAGTCGGTCCAGAATTTCCTGCTGGTAGGAATAGGGCAAAATATCCAGGGTATAGATCCCGCTGTGGTCGGCCTCGCTGTATTTTTCGGCTTTCAGGGCGCGGGTCAGCCGTTCCCGCTGTCCTTCATCGTAATATTCAAACTCGCTGGAATTCCAGTAGCTTTCAAAGGTGGCTGTGATCTTTTCAATGGTCTCCGGCAGGTCCTTTCGGGTCACCTTGACGTTCCATTCCAGACCGCTGGAAATTGCCGCATTGGACAGGTTGGAGGAGCCAACATACGCTGTGGTAAAGCCGGTGTCCCGGTAAAACACATAGGTTTTTGCGTGCAGGCGGGTACGCTTGGTGTCGTAGCTGACCTTGATCTTCGTATTGGGCAGCACGTGCAGCTCCTCAATGGCTTTTACGTCCGTAGCGCCCATATAAGAGGTGGTGATGATGCGCAATTCGCCGCCGCTTTGTGCAAACTGCCGCAGCTCGTCCATGATGAGGCGCAAGCCGCTCCACTTGATAAAGGAGACCAGCATATCAATGCGGTCGGCGGAAACGATCTCCTTTTTCAGCTCCGTGTACATCTGCGGCTCATGGATAGCGCCGGTAAACAGGGAGCTTTGCGCAATGGAGGTCTCCGGGCGGTCAAGGTCCTTTGCGCTTTTTCCTGTAGCAAGGCGCGGGTCATTCTGCTGCAAAAGCGCAAGAAGCTGCTCTGCCCGCTGGTCAACACCGAGCGCGGCAAAGTCAGCTTCCTGTGTGGTGTTCTGGATGGTAGTCACAATCTGGTTTGCCAGCTGGATCTGCGCCTCGATGCCGCCGCCGTTATCCTGCACATTCTCAAGACCCTTCTGCACCACATCGGTCAAATACTGCGCCAGCACCTTGGCAGCCTCCGCTGTGTCGATGGGCGCAGTGGACTTGCGGGCTTCCGGGATCTTCGCAAGCTCGCTGTTCAGCGCGTTGTTGATGACCTGTTCGTACAGTCCGGGGTAGAGCATCGGTGCACTTCCTTGCCGTTTTCTTTTATTATAGCGCCCGTCAGAAGAATATTCAATGATCGAGAATAAACCGCATCTGATGGAAAAAGAAGTTCGTGATCTCAGAAAATATACTGTAGCTGCATTGCTTTTATAAAAAATAATAGAGGTCGTGATAATTTGTATGGTGCTACAATAAAAAGAGACTGATGCAGTGCAACAGTCTCTCGATAGCAATGAGGCTTATATAACGGGTGTTTTTTTATAAAAATCCGTAGCAGCGCCTCCCATTCCAAGAGTGGTTTTGATGCCAACTCCGCCATGGGATGCAAAAGAGAGCAACGCGTTCCAAAGTTCCAGAAGCGGCGGCGCAAGGCGTGCCTCGATGGTCACATTGCCTTGAAAGGCTGGAATGCGCGTTTCTTTCAGCAGATAACGTGTGGTATGGAGATTATAATCCACAATATGAAGCCCTTGCTGTAAAGCCTGCAGTGCATCAGAATCGATAAGGGCATATTCGGGAAAGGCAGCGTTCCAATGCGCAATCAGACTTTGCAAAAGCAGAGTTTCCTGCGGGAAAATAGTATAGCGGCCGGACTGCTTGAAGGCGCAAGGCGACAGAAAAGCAATTTTGGCACGGGTTTCGCTGCGGGAGCGCCCAGAACGGATCAGCTCTTCAGCGGAGATTGCCGGAAAGGTACGGACCTCTGAAACCGGGAGTGTCAATTCATGCAGAGGGATTTCCTTTGCAGATTCCAAAACGGGGAAAACTACCTGTCGAGCAGCGTCATTCAGCAGGTTGACCGTCCAGATCAAAGACTGTTTTTCCGGCGAAAAACATAGAAAATGCGCAATGGGGTGTTCCCCTTGCAGATGCATCTGCTCTCCAAATTCAGAAGAAATCTGTGACATCAGCCAGCCATACAGACGATAGGACCACGACTGGGGAATCCGCACATCATTGGGCGGAGATAAAACCAGTTGAATCTGCTGGATCATAAGATACTCACCCCGCAATATCCATAGGGATAAAGCCGACCACGAAAGCGAGCATATTTCATGGTGTGCGGGGAAATGCCATTTTCGGCATCACGCTCATGCTTGTGGTTGCGGAACATTTGTTTCATTTGTTCTGCCGTCCAGCGCAGTCCCTCTTCTTCACCCAGATAGGGGTACGCCAGCGACTTGGCAAAGAACCCGGAGCCGCCGCCCAGGATCAGATAGGGCTGCTGCGGCAGGTTGACGGCACCGCGCGGCAGGGTAAAATGCCGAGCGTAGGTCTGCTGATAGTATGCATCGAACTGTTGGATGGATTCCAGCAGAGAGTCTTTTGTAATGCGGCCCTTCAGCACAGACTGATCCAGGGTCAGCTTGAACCGGGTGGCTGTGCCCGGTGCGGCGCATTCCCGGCAGAGGTTGATGCTGTGGGTTCCGCCGTCTGTGGCGGAGTCTGTTTTTCCGGCCAGCATCATGCAGTTGTCCGAGATTGAGAGGCTGTCGGAAACCTGAATGCCACGGAAAATGCTGTTGACGGCGTCCGAAGCGATGCTTCCATGCAGATGCAGCTGGTTGACATATTTCTCTTCCGGAAAGGCGGCTCGGCGGTTTTGTGCAAGGCTGTGTCCGGTACTGCGGTCAGCCAATACCGCACTCAGCAGCCATGCGGTACGCAGCGCACCCTTGATGCTGCTGCCGGGAATGTAGGCATGGCCCTGCGCATCACGCTGGAAAGCATGGATCTCTTTCAGCGAGTGCTCAGCATCCAGCGCATCTCCCACCTCGATCTGATAGCGCGTCAGCGTTTTCAGTTCTGCATCGGAAATGCCGCAGTCTTTGGTCAGAAAGGCCCAGAGATTGGACTGCTCGCTAAGCATAAACTGTCCGTACTTGTCCACCAGATCGTGCTCGACTAGAAAACTGAAAAATTTTTGCTCGTCCAGAAAGGAGACTTTGCCATTGCGGGTGTTGTACATGTACTCTTTTTTGGTATAGCTGCTGCCGTTGCCAACAAACAGAGGTGCCCATACATTCAGAGTAAGGTCAAAGATCTGCAGATGATCCTGCTGAATCATAATGTCACCCCCATAAAGATTGGCTTGGAATAGCGGTATACCGGATGCACATCCGACAAACCAACATCATACAAAGCACCTTGATAACGATTTTGCAGGACAGACCCTGCCGAAAGGGTATACTGCGTTTTTTTCTTCAGTGGAGTTTCCACACGATCGGAGACCATAAATCCGCTGCGGCGCACCAGCTGGAAGAAGGCACCCTCTAATGCATTATCCAGTTCATCTGTCTGCGGCAGGCTGGTACTCAGCAGCAGATAAGGAGCATGCTCGGAAGAAAGTGCATGATACATCCACTCCGTCTGATCGTCAAAAGGTTCGTTCAGATAAATCTTGTCTACAACATGGAACTTTCCATAACCAGAGCTGACTTTACCGCCGATGCCGGTAGCGCCCAGCCAATCCAGCAAATACTCCAGATCTTCATCCTGACCATCTTCGGTAAATCCGCAGATGAAATACAGTCCGCAGTCCGGCGCAAAACGGAACAGTCCAACCTGATACGGCATGGTATCCCCCTGCATGGGAACGGCTGCCTTGGTCTGCTCATAGTGGGTGCCAAAGCTTTCCGGTTGCTCGTCAGGGGTAAAATGACCTTCATGCAGACTTCTGGCGTAGCGGTCAAATTCCAACACAGGGATCCAGGTTAGCTTTTTTACCTTTTTGCGCAGGGTGGTTTCCACTTCCTCAGTGGATTCCGATGCGGCAATGGGCTTTGGCAGGTAAAACGTTTCGCCATACCAGGGCATTGTATCGCTGAGCAGGAATTTTCCCTGCCGGACCTGCGCACAAAGCTGTTCCAGGGATTCTTCTCCGTGCTGGACGAGGGCCTCATGGCAGAGGGCAGAAAACAGGGTATCTGCCCGCAGGGTTTCTTCGGAGGTATAAAGTGACAATGCAGAGTCGGCTCCTCCGAAATGAACAGCTGTGTCAAACTGAAGCTTAAACAGAAAATAGTTCATAACTATCCACCTCATCAAAGAGGGATTTCAGGTGGCTGAGATCCACCTGCGCGCCATAGCCTTCCAGCGCAAAGTTTTTCAGGCTGACACGGCCGCTGCCGCGGGAACCATGGCCGCCCAGATAATCCATCTGCAGCAGCTTCATGCCTTTGGCCAGAAGAGAAAGATCTTCCTCGACCTGTGCCGGGGCGGTTACATCGTAAACGATGCTGACGCCGAACTTTGCACCGGCGATCACACGTTCGATCTGGCGGGGATTGGCCACAGAGTTGGCACGGGAAATTGCGTTCTCGGTCTTGACCTCGGTCACACCCACATTGGAAAGCTCTTTTGCATTGGACAAAAAGGCATCCGCAAACTGCAGGCGGGAACGACGCACCGGCTCCGAGGAACCGAACAGGCGCAGAATGCGCTCGTCGTCCTTGTTGAAAGCAGGCATGTTCTCAATATCCTGACAGGTGCTGCGGGCCAGCAGGGTGCGCAGTTTGCCTTTCAGACTGCTGCCGGGTACGATGGGATAACCGGTATAGGGGTCACGCACCACCGGGCTGTCCACAGCACCAATGGCAGAAAAGGCAGAGGAACCGCCGATGTGCATACCGGTGCGCACTTCCAGATCGCACCGGATCAGAATTTTTCCATACATAATTACCCCTCCTTGCCGCCGAAGTAGCGGTGGAAAGCGACCAGCGCTTCCATGTAGTGTGCAAAGCGGATCAGGTCCGCACGGTCGGTGGAAATGCCCTTGAGGTATTCCAGCAGGTTCGTCTGCGCCACAAAGCTTTTTACGGTATCATCGCGCCCGCACTCATAAGCCACCCGGACCCGCATCAGGTTGAGCTTCACGATGCTTTCGGGCAGAAGCTTCTCCTCGGTGCGGATGTTTTCCGTATTATAGATATCCGTCACGAGGCTCAACAGGTTGCGGATTTTGCTGGTGGTCACTTTTTTGGGCTGGCTCATCAGGCTGCGCATAATACGCTCGGCTTCGTCTACATAATCTTCCGGCACCTTTTTCGGCGTGATCTCCGGCGGCAGCTCTTTCTGCTGCCCATAGCTGCTGCGGTTGTTATAGCTGCCGGAACCGCTGCGGTTTCCGTTGTAGCTGTTGCTATATCCGCTCCGGCTGTTGTTATAGCCACCGCCGCCATAGCTGCGGCCATTATCATTCCATCCTGCCATCTGTGTCGCCACCCTTTCTGTTCTGATAGACATAAATATAAATTGCGGTGATGAGCTGGTGACGCTGTACGGCATCTAAGGCCCAATCCATCATGCTGTGAGAGAATTGCTCGTAAAGTTTATAATCGGGTGCATTCTTTTTGGGGGAAAGCCGCGCCAGCAGGTAAGCGTACCGTGCAAGGTTGATGCGGTCGTTTTCTGCTTCCCGCAGCAGTGCCAGAAGATTGTAGAGCAGGGCGTTTCCATGCTCGGCGTTATCCTTGCCGAAGAAGCTTTGCAGGCAGCCGACCTTTTCGGTCAGGACTTTTGTGCGGAAGGTGTCCCACGCATAGATATGTCCCTGCTCCGGCTGCACCAGCAGATTGCCCTTTGCATCCCGGACTGCTTTGCGCTCCGGCGTGAACAGTGCCACTGCATTTTTGCCGGGCAGATGCTTGGCGGCTTCTTCCAGCGCGGCGGTTTCCTCGGCGGAAAGCCGGATGGGGTAATGGTCATCAAAGATGCCGATGCCTGCGCTGAGGGTCAGTGCACCGCAGGAAAATGCAGTGAAATTACGCTGGATGCGCTGTGCTGCTTCCAGCACAGCGTTCCATGCGCCCGCAAGGAACACATCATCGCCGCCGGCATAAACAATGCTCACTTGCAGCCCTTCGAGAATGCCGTTGATGTAGCACTTGAAAAACAGTGACATCTGCCGGGAGAACGCTGAGGTGCGGGACAGGGTAACATAGTGCATCCGTTTGACCGGGTCTTTCTCGTTTTCCTGTTCAAAACCGGAGATGAAGGCGTGCCCGAGGTTGTCCACATCCATGCGGCAGACCGCAATGCGGCGCACGCCCTCGGACTGCTCTGCCAGTTCTTCCATGCTGTTGCTGGCGGCGTAATCGCCAACATACAGGTTGGTGCTGTAAGTAAGGCCGGTGAATGGTGCATTTTTGGTATATACACGCGCGACGGGCTCGCCGGAAGCCAGCCGTTTGCGGGCAGAGAGCGGATCCGTCAGGGACAGATATTCGCTGCCGCCGTCCAGTGCAGGCAGCGTGCAGTCATCGGCAGCCGAGGGCTGACGGCTTACTACCAGAACGCGCTTGTTCTGGATCTTAATGGAAAGATCTACGAACAGTTTGCACCAAGGGCAGAGATCATCCTTCAGGTTGGCACTGGTGCCGCACACCTTGCATTCTCGGCCATCCGGGTAAGCGGCGGTACTGTTCAGCTGCCGCAGATCCTCTGCGGTATAGCGGTGGAACTTGTGCTGCTCCAGCAGACGGTTCACCCGACGGAACAGCTCTTTGTAGGGGCTTTTTTCAGCCGGGGTATTGGTCAGGTCGTTGCCGGAGCAGGGCGTCCATGCGTTGGCCAGAAACAGCTGGGTGCCGAACTGCTGTTGCAGCCAGCGGTTGAACTGCCGATTCCACCGGGTCAGGGTATCGGCCACAGCGGCAGTATTTGGCAGCAGCACATAGCAGTGCCCGCCGCCGCTGTAGATCAGGTTGGCGCGGGACACGCCGCACCCGGCCAGAAGCTCGTCCAGATAGTGCTCCATGAGCAGCTCCAGAAAGAACGACCGGCTGCGCAGGGAGCGCAGGGCGTTTTCGGTATGGACAGTATAAAGGAACTTCTGGATGCGAGAGAAATCAGCGGTATAGAGCAGAAAAACGTCCTTCTGACAAAAATCCTTCTCCTGCTCAAAAAGTGCCTTGCGCAGGTCGGTGATGTTGTTTGCCTGCACATATTCGCTGATGCACGCCGCAATGGCTGCGGTGGTCTTGGCGTGGTCAAACAGAGAAACATCCGGGCTTTCGCCGGTAAAGGTGCTGGACGGAAAACAACTGAACTGCGTTTCCAGCAGACCCAGCAGCGAGTTGATCCACTCCGGCTGCGGCTGCAGATCCGACAGACACTCCTTCAACTTGCGTACAGCATCTGCATAGACGGAAGCGGAAAGCGGCTGCTGCTGCCGTGGCAGCTTCAGGCTGCCGTCCTGTGGCTGCGCAGGCATCATCCAGCCGGGGTGGGAACCGTTCAGGTGGGTGAACACCGAGTCCAGCGGAAGATCCCGCCGGAAGGAACTGCTTTCGCCTTCGACCTCCCGGCGGTCTGCGGCGGCAGAAAGATCATCTGCCAGATAAACGATATAGGCCGGGGAATCGGCTGGCAGCGCCTTTGCTGCACCGCGCAGCGCGGCGGCGTGGTGGTAGCGCACACAGTCCAGCGCCGGTGCCCAGCCTGTACCGGGCAAAACGCCGTGCAAAAACTGGTAGCCCTGTTCACTGTGGCTGCCGCGCTGCCCACCGGCACGGTACACCGCTTTACCGGTGTCGTGCAGCAGCCCGCCATAGGTGGACTGCAGGGTGAGAACGTTCAAAATACCATCTCCTTTACGGGTTGTGGAAGAATTGCACAATAAACGGAAAACGTGTTTGTCAATTTTGTAAGAGATGCTTGGAATTGGCTTTATTATAACACATTTTGTCGCTATGCAAAAGCCGCAGCAGAGAAAATATCACAGCAGCTGCAATCGTTCCGTTCATAGAGGGACAGCCCACGGAAAACAAAGAGTTAAGGTTTGCAAAAGAAAAACTCCGCATCTTTTTTGATGCGGAGTTTTTTGCTCCCTCGCGGTTATCGTCCCCTTGCGGGGATAAGCTGCAATGTGATGACTTACGACGAACAGAAAGCACTTGCTCGTTATCGTCCCCTTGCGGGGATAAGCTGCAATGGTGGCAGCAAAGCAGGTGTACATTACTTACTCGTTATCGTCCCCTTGCGGGGATAAGCTGCAATGAACGACATTACGTTCTGGAGCACCATGCTCTACATGTTATCGTCCCCTTGCGGGGATAAGCTGCAATCTACCTGCGTTCGTGACTTCTTCGAACTGCTCTCGGTTATCGTCCCCTTGCGGGGATAAGCTGCAATGCATTGCGGACATCGAAAAGACCCCGGAGCCGATGTTATCGTCCCCTTGCGGGGATAAGCTGCAATAGCAGAACTGCCCCAAAAAGAAACTCTTTTCCTGCGTTTTTTAAGGCGTGTTCTGCAATCACAAGATAAATATAGCACATTGACTGCAAAAATAAAAGATATTTCCGAATAAAAGTTGGAAATTGGTGGTGCGAACTCTGTGCCAGATTGGGGAAAACTAGGCGGTAGAAAAGGAGGTTCGCACCCCGAACTGTTGACTTCAGGGCATCGGGCCATATCGCCGGAACCCGGCAAACACAAAAATGCTGCGCTTCAGGGTACTGCCGTCCGGGTAGGTGGTCTCCTGGCTCTTGCGGCGGGAGCAGGCGGCCAGCGTGGGGATGCCCGCAGCTTCCAGACGCTGGACTACCCGGTACACAAAGGTGCACTCGCCCTGACAGAGCACGGCGTCCGGGTTAAGGTGCAGGATGTGGTCGGCGTATACCGCGGCAAGGGAGTCCAGTGCGGCCTCGTCGGCGGCGGGGTCGATGGCAGGGAAGGCAAGGTCTATCACCTTGCCGTAGACCTGCGCCGCAGCTTTTTGCTCGGCGCTCCACTGGGCGTAGGGGTGGTTGGAAAAGTTGATGAACATAGCGTGTACCTCCCGGTTCTTTAAAAAAGGCTCCCGTCCGCACAAAACGGACGGGAGTGCTGGCGCGGGGCTCACCGCTTGCCGATGCGGTGGCCAACGTTGTTGCCGGCCAGAGCGCCGGTAACGCCGCCAACGATGGCGAAGGGGATGGTGCCGGCAATGGCACCGACAGGGCCGCCCACGGCGATGCCGATGGAGGCACCCTTCACGGCGCCTGCGACGGCACCGGCTGCGGCACAGCCCAGAGTAGAGATCAGCTCAAACATGTTTTTCACCTCCTTTCACCTACCAAAAGCCCATGGCAAGGGTGCAGTTAAGGCGTAAAAAAATAAATCCGCATAAATTTTTTAAACCATTGTAGCAGCGGCCTTTTTATGGTATGATGCAGATAATGGATCTTATAAAAAGGAGTGTTGCCCTGTGCTAAAGACTTATATCACCACCGTACCTTTGCAGGGAAAGCTGGACCCCATGCTGTACCAGCGGGAGCGGGCAGGTGCGCCCACGGCCACCTGCTTTCCCATCGTGCAGGTGATGCGGGATACCCTTGAACCCGGGGACACGGTGCAGCTGCTGGCCATCCGGCAGGAAAATGCCGATACCGCCCGCAATTATCAGTGCCTGCTGGAAGAGCTGGCGCAGCTGGGCATTGCAGAAGATCAGGTGCACCAGCTCCACCTGCCCGAGGATCAGCGCCCGGAAACGCTGATCGGCTTGTGCCGGGATCTGGTGGATGCCCTGCCGCAGGTCACCCGGGTGTATGCCTGCATCACCTACGGCTCCAAGAGCATCCCGGTGGTCACGCTGACGGCGTTGACCTGCGCCGAAGCTACCCATACGGAGCTGGAAGTAGGCGGTGTGTATTATGGCGAGGTCAAGCGGGAAAACGGGCAGGTGCTCAGCGCGCGGCTTTACGATATGGCAGCACTGTATCAGCTTGCCGGGCTGGTAGGCACTATGCGTGACAGCAAGACCGCCGAACAAGTGTTCCATCAGCTGATCTGGATGAACGAACACCGGGAGGACTGAGCTGCGATGAATGACGTGAAAACATGGGCGGACATTGATGCTTCGCCACTGCTGCAGCTGCCTCCGGAACAGCGCAAAAAGCTGCACGATGCCAATGATGAACGGTTCCGCACGTTCTGGGCGGAATGCTTTCTGACCACACAGACTCCCGGAAGGGGAGAGGATGCATGGAACAGCGTGGATTTCTGCAAGGCGTTTCTGGATGCGTTTGATTTTTGGGAAGCAAAGCCGGGGCAGACCTTCAGTATGTATCTGCGCACCGCTGTCCGTCATGCACAGGCACACGACCAGCAGCAGGAAGAAATGGCAGTGACGGGCTTCGGACGCGAGACGAACCGCAAGATCAAAAAAGCGCTGGAGTACATGGAAAAGAACGGAATTACAGAGAGTGTGCTCTGCTGTGACCCGGAAAAAGAACAGGTGATCGCCGATATTGTTGGGGTGGGTGTAAAGACCCTGCGGAAAGCACTGCGCAATAAGCAGTCGGTGCTCAGTCTGGACGACACTGGAGGAGAGGATTCGGCGCTGGGTGACCGGGTGGTTTCCCAAGAAAAAAGCGTGGAAGAAAAGGTGGAGCAGAGCAGTGAAATGCTGGCATGGCTGCACCGCGGCATAGGGCTGATGAACCTGCAGCAGAAGGAAAAATACGGCAAGACAGCTGGCCCGTTGTGGAGCAGCGTGCTGATGGGCTTTCTGCGCAACAACGACGCGCTGCCTCCGGCAGAGGATGCGCCCGCGCGGCTGGCAAACTGCGATGATCTGCGTCCGCTGGAACAGGACAACTGCCTGTGGGATATCCTGCTGCTGCACCGGTATGTGGAGTTTACAGTTCAGCCGCCCTATGCACCCAAGGCACTGGAATGCGCCGCCGTCCATGCGCTGCTGGAGCCGGGGCGCAACCCGGCGCAGGATAAGACCGTGGCAGAGTTTCTCGGCGTGAGCAAAGCGGCTGTATCGCAGCGGCGCAAAACATGGCAGCAGAGGCTGATGCAGATGCAGGCAGAACAGGAGGAGGTATAAGATGGAACGCAGTGTATTGCTTTTATATATGAGCCCCTTCGGCAAAAATCCGAACATTCATGCCCAGACCAACGAAGCGGCGGTTTTGGAGCTGAAAAAGCACAAGGAAGGCCCGGACTGTATTCTGGCACTGTGCAGTGAGCTGGTGCGCACCAGCCCTACCGTGCATCTGCTGGACGGGAAAACCTGCACCACCGTGGAGTATTTCCGGGATGTATTCCTGCCTTCGGCGGGCATTCCGGCAGAGCGGCTTGTAGTGATCCCGGTGCCGGACAGCATGGACGATAAGGCGCAGTTCCGGGCAATCTCTCTGCTGCTGGGAAAAATTGAAGCGGAAGATACCCTATCCATTGATCTTTCCGGCGGCATGCGGGACACGGCGATGCTTCTGGTAACGGCAGCTCGCTGTATGCGTGATCTGCGCGGTGTGGAGACCCGCAGGGTGATCTACTCCGAACTGCTTTCGGATGGTACTTCCCGCATCCATGACAGCAGTCAGCTGTACAGTCTGTTCGACCTCATCACGGCGATGGACGAGTTCTTTTCCACCGGCACTGCACAGAAGCTGAAAGGCTATCTGTGGAGCGAGGGCGAGAGCGACCCGGCTCTGCATACCCTGCTTGCCCGGATCAACCAGTTCTCGGATGACCTGGCGCTGTGCCGGGTACAGGCTCTAAATGAAGACCTGAGCCAGATCGCACAGGCACTGCAGGCGCCGCCCAAGGAGAGCAAAAATCTGACCAGCCTGTTCTTCCACCTGCTGAATGACCGCTTCCGCACAGAATTTGAAGGGCTGCTGGCTTCCCCCAAAAACAATCTTCCTGCGCTGGTAAGCTGGTGCGCAGAACACAGCATGTACCAGCAGGCGCTGACATTGCTGTGCGAGCAGATGCCGGCCTATGTCTGCCGTCATCTTTTTGTGCAGCCCACAGAAACCGGCTGGGCATATCTGGCGACACAGAATCAGAATAAGGGCAAGGCATGGGTATATCCGCTGTTCCACTTCCATTTCTGCCGGTTGACTTTGATGCAAAAGGAGTATCCCTATACAACGGATCTGCGCCTGACCCACAGCAAGGACGATGCAGATGGCAATATGTTGTTTGGCGTGGCAAATTCCAAAGAAATGCACGCCTATATGGATACGATTCTCGCTTCCGGTCAGTTGGTGATCGACCCGGAGGTCCGGTGGCAGATCGAGGATGCGGCGCTGTTCTACCAGCGCGTGATGCAGTACCGTAACCAGATCAACCATGCCAGTGATACGGCTTTTGGTCTGCAAAGCGACCGTATTCTTCCGCTGGACACAGCCCACATCGAACAGACCCTGCAGGATGTGGCCGATTATCTGCAGGAGATCCGCCCCATGAAGCCGGATGTTCCGCAAGGTGTCAAGGCGCTGCCTGTCACAAAGACGATCCCGGCAGGCGCAGCTCCCAACCTGTAAAATAGAATATAGGAAAAAGCAAAGCACCTCCGCTGCTAGCAAACGCCAGCGGCAGAGGTGCTTTTTTTGTCCCCTTGCGGGGATAAATTGTAATGACCGTCACCGAAAAGCTGGACGGCACGACCAAGTTTCCGTCCCCTTGCGGGGATAAATTGTAATTGAGAGTAATTAGTTGATATGACTTGGATTTGTAGTTTCCGTCCCCTTACGGGGATAAATTGCAATCGAGGAAATCAAAGAAGAATACGAATTGACAGAGGAGTTTCCGTCCCCTTACGGGGATAAATTGCAATCGGTTACCAGGAGGCTTGGGCGGATTACCGCATGTTTCCGTCCCCTTGCGGGGATAAATTGCAATGCAGACCCGTGGCATGACCATGCAGAACTGGTTCGGTTTCCGTCCCCTTACGGAAGATAACTTTACTATATCACACATTGATTCAAAAGAAAAGAACCATCCACAGGAGAAGCGCGGATGGAGTAGAAAAGATAAGTCATAAAGATCACCTCGATTCGGCAGAAGGGGCGTCAAAGCCCTGAATGGGCAGGC
>ERZ857969.3411-NODE-3411-length-15911-cov-2.927788_pt1 | contig 15911 bp, 11 predicted proteins | sample MGYA00519864_ERZ857969 | MGnify/ENA primary metagenome ERZ857969 (study PRJEB31778, sample SAMEA3449382) | human gut metagenome | biome: human gut; feature: human-associated habitat; material: faeces | place: United Kingdom | collected 2010/2012 ... | reverse complement strand
TATAATATAAAAAATAATTATTACTCACTATATTTAGTAAGAAACAAATTGTCAAATGCTTATATAATTCCTTCAGATATTGTAATGTATAAGAATCCATTTTCAAAATATGAAATTGGAGCTTGGTACATGTTTTCTGATAAAAAAGACGCTAATAGTGAGTTTAAAGTTAACAAAAACAAAAGTGTTAGCTTATCACATGAAGACACAATGCATATGATTGGCATCGCTTATATAACTTCCAATGAAGCAAAAATTATTGAAGAAAAATTAACAAGTTTTGTATCAAAAAATGTGGATGATTATTTTTGGGAAAAGTCGCTGCAAAATAAAAATGAGTTCATAGTAAATGCAAAAATAGTAAGCGATAAAGATTACTATGAAATTAACTCATATGAAGATTTAAGAGATATTGATCAGGATAATTTAGAATTAGAACATAAAGCAATTAAAATTATTTGTGATACGCTAAAGGTTAATATCAGTGAAATAAAAAAAATCAAAGCTTTAAAAAAAGGTATGACAAATAAATCGTTTTGTTTTGAAGTTAATCATAAAAAATATATCATGAGAATACCAGGTGAAGGAACTGATAAGTTAATTTCTCGTAAGAATGAATTTAATGTCTATTCTGTTATCAACGGAAAAAATATAGCGGACAATGTTATATATATGAATCCCGAAAATGGATTTAAATTAACTGAATTCATTGAAAATGCTAGAGTATGTAATTATAATAGTAAAAATGATTTAAAACTTTGTATGAGCTTTTTAAAAAAATTTCATAATCTTAATTTAAAAGTAAATCATAGTTTTGATATATTTGAGAACATTGCATTTTATGAAAAATTAAGAAACGGTCATGAATCAGATTATGTTGATTATCAAACTACAAAGAAAAACGTTTTATCTTTAAAAGATTACATAGAAAAAAACATAGAAAAAATATGTCTTTGCCATATTGATTCTGTTGCAGACAATTTCCTAATATTTAAAGAAAATGGTATTGATAAAGTAAGACTAATTGACTTCGAATATGCTGGCATGCAAGATCCAGATGTTGATATTGCTATGTTTTGTATATATTCTATGCTTGATAGAAAACAAATTGATAATTTGATAGATATATATTATGAAGAAAACTGTAAGCCAAACATACGAATTAAAATTTATTGTTATATTGCAGCATGTGGTTTGTTGTGGAGCAATTGGTGTGAATATAAAAAAATATTAGGTATTGAATTTGGTGAATATTCACTAAAACAATATCGCTACGCAAAAGAGTATTATAAAATCGCAATAAATGAAATGGAGAAGTTGAAATGAATAAAGTAAAAAGAGCAATTATTTTGGCAGCTGGCAAGGGAAGTAGGATGAAACCAGTTACAGATTTTGTACCCAAACCTCTAGTCAAAGTAAATGGAGTAAGTTTTATTGAAACAATTATAACTGCATTAATTAGTAATAATATTAATGAAATATATATAGTTGTTGGTTACATGAAAGAAAAATTCACATTTTTAAAAGAAAAATATTCAGAAGTAATTTTAGTTGAAAATCCATATTATGATACTTGTAACAATATTTCATCTCTATTCGTTGTAAAAGATAAAATAGAAGAAAGTATTATTATGGATGCTGATCAATTAATAAAAAATCCGAAAATATTATTTACAGATTTTGAAAAATCTGGATATAGTTGTAAATGGATTAGTGAGTATGAAAATGATTGGATTCTGAAAGTTAATGCGAATAAAGAAGTAATTTCATGTAATAGAAATGGTGGAATAGGTTGGAGATTATATAGTATTTCCAGATGGACAAAAGAAGATGGAAAAAAGCTAAGTGAATTACTTGAAAAAGAATTTATTTATAATAAGAATACCCAATTGTATTGGGATGATATAGCAATATTTTGCTATCCAGATTTATTTAATTTAACAATATATGAAATAAAAGATGAAGATATGTATGAAATTGATACTTTAGATGATTTGATAAAATTTGATTCAAGTTATTTAAAATATAAAGGAGATGAGAATAATGAAAAATAAAAAAATAGATTGGTTAATTACATTAGTACCACTTGGTATAATACTATTATTATGCATTTTATTCTTTGCTTGTCCAAATGCTTCAAGTGATATTATTGGTAAAATAAGATACTTTTTTGGTGACACATTTGGTGTTTATTACTTAATTATTGGATTAGGAATATTTATAGTTTCAATGTATATAGCTTTTTCAAAATATGGAAAAATAGTGCTAGGAAAAAAAGGTGAAAAACCAAAATATTCATTTTTTACATGGGGCTCTATGATGTTTACATGTGGTCTAGCAGCAGATATTATCTTTTATTCTTTTGCAGAATGGTTACTATACGCAAATGAACCTTATACTGCCAGTTTAGGTGATGTTTATGAATGGTCAAGTGTGTTCCCACTTTTTCATTGGAGTTTCATCCCGTGGGCTATGTATTTAGTTTTAGCAGTAGCCTTTGGATATATGTTGCACGTAAAGAAAAAAGAAAAACAAAAATATTCCGAAGCTTGTCGTCCAATTTTGGGCAAATGGACTGATAAATTTCCAGGAAGAATAATTGATTTGCTAGCAGTATTTGCTTTACTTGCAGGAACAGCAACAACATTTAGCGTAGCAACACCATTGATGGCTGAAATAGTTAAGGTTTTATTTAATGTTACTATTAGTAGGACAACTATTACAATAATTATTTTGCTAATTACATGTTTTGTTTACACATATTCCTTATTACACGGTTTAAAAGGAATGTCAGTATTAGCTAAAGCTTGCATTTATTTATTTTTTGGAAGTTTAATATATGTTTTAATTTTTGGTGGACAAGCTAAATTTATAATTGAAAATGGTTTTGGCTCTTTAGGTAAAATGGTTCAAAATTTTATAGGATTATCAACTTATAGTGACCCTTTAAGAACGAGTGGATTTCCTCAATCTTGGACTATTTATTATTGGGCATATTGGATGGTATGGTGTGTTGCAGCTCCATTCTTTATTGGAAATATTTCAAAAGGAAGAACAGTTAAGCAAACAATTTTAGGAGGATATATTTTTGGCGTTGGATCTACAATAATTAGTTTTATCGTTTTAGGAAATCATTCTTTAGGACTTCAAGCAAGTGGTAGCGTAGATTTTATAACAATGTACAACACAACTGGAGATTTATATAAAATGATTATTGAAATGATTAATACAATTCCCCTTTCAAATATATTCATGTTTGTCATATTAATAACAATGATAGCGTTCTATGCAACATCTTTTGATTCAATCGCATACACAGCATCATGCTATAGTTATAAAAAATTGTCACATGATGAAAAACCACATAAAAGTATACAATTAATGTGGTGCTTATTACTAATTTTACTACCTATAGCATTAGTATTTGCAGAAAGTTCAATGGCAAATTTACAATCTGTAAGTATAATTGCTGCATTTCCAATTGCAATAGTTTTAATACTTATTATCGCATCATTTATTAAAGATGCAAAAAGTGACGTCAACAAATCGAACGAGTAAATTAAAAAAAAGTTTCTTGTATTTACAATTACAAGTGAGTTTTTTATAAAAAATATTCAAAATGCAATTTATGCTTTACTTATGTAAAACATTGATATATAATATATAATTGTAAATTTTAGGTGGGTAAAAAATTTTACAGATATATGGTTAGCTTACAATAATATAAAGCTTAACCAACAATGTGGCTTATGCCACAATTTACTGAATAATTGGTGGGTAATTATTCAGTTTTTTAATATTTTAATTTTAAACGAAATGAAAAGTTTGTTGAAAAAATAAATATTTTATAGTATCATATATATGTCAAAAGATTATGTGGTTGGAGGATCTAAGAATGAAAAAATTAAAAAATATATTAAAGTTAATGAGAATAAAACACTATTTAAAAAATGGTCTTATATTTTTACCATTAATATTTAATTCACAATTATTTGAAATAAAACCTTTATTAATGACAATTTATGGTTTTATATCATTTTGCTTAATATCCTCTGCAGTATATGTTATAAATGATATTAAAGATGTAGAAAAAGATAAAATGCACAAAATTAAAAAGAATAGGCCAATTGCTTCAGGAGCCGTAAGCATTAAAGAAGCTACTTTACTGTTTGTAGTGTTAACTATATCATCACTATGTATAAATATATTTATCATTAAAGAGTTTAGTTCTATTATATTAATAAGTTTATACTTGATTTTAAATATAATTTATTCTTTAGGACTTAAAAACATACCAATTATAGATGTGGTAATACTAGTTTCTGGATTTGTAATAAGAGTAATTTATGGTGCGAGTATTACATCTATAGAAATATCAAAATGGTTGTATTTAACAGTTATGTCTGGTTCTTTCTTTATGGGATTTGGAAAAAGAAGAAATGAGATTATTAAACAAGGGGATGATTCAAGAACAGTATTAAAATATTATACAAAAGATTATTTAGATAAATTTATGTATGCTTGCTTAGTTTTAACTTTGATGTTTTACTCATTATGGTCTGTAGATTCAACTACAACGGCAAAATTTGGTGAGAACATGATTTATACTATACCTGTAGTAATGATTATATTTATGAAATACTGTCTAGATATTGAAAGAGATTCATATGGTGACCCAGTGGATGTTATAACTACAGATAAAATATTAATGTTAATGGTTTGCGCTTTAGCAATTTCAATGTATATATTAATTTATGTGAGGTAACTAAAATGAAAAAAATAGATGTGCTAGACTTTGATGGAACATTATATGAAAAAGATTCTTCTAAAGAATTTTTTAAACATTGTTTGAAGAAAAATAAAAAAATGATTATAAACATCCCAAAAATAATTATTTATTTTATACTTAATAGTTTGGATTTAATATCAATAGAAAAATTAAAAAAATGTTTTTTTGAATTTCTAAAGCGTACTAATGATATTGATAAATATATTGAAGATTTTTGGAAAAATAATAAGAAATATATTAGAACAAATTTATTGAAAAAGTGCGAGAATGAAGTAGTTATTATATCTGCCTCTCCAGAATTTTTACTTGAACCCATATGTAAAGAATTATCAATAAATTATCTCATAGCAACCGACATAGATAAAAATACAGGCAAGTTTAAAAGTTTAAATTGCAAGGGGAAAGAAAAGATTAATAGACTTAATAAAGAAATTAAAGAATATGAAATACATGATTTTTATTCTGATTCTTATAGTGATGAACCATTAGCAAGTAAGGCTGAAAATGCATACTTTATACAAAAAGACAAAATTGAAAATTGGAATTATCAAAATAAAAAAAATTTAGACTTAAAAGAAATTATCAGATATTCTTTTATTGGGTTATTAACCATGATAATAACTCTGTTAACATATTATCTGTTGACATTTGCTATTTTAAATCCAACTAACGAAATACAATTACAATTAGCCAACATAGTTTCTTGGTCACTAGCAGTTATTTTTTCATATCTATGTAATAGAAAATATGTGTTTAACAGCATAAATAAAAATATTAAAACAGAAATGATTTCGTTTTTTATTTCAAGATTATTTACACTACTAATAGACATGCTAGGAATGTATATTACCGTATCTGTTTTTAATCTAAATGATAAAATAATGAAGATTATAGTACAAATTATTGTAGTTATTTTAAACTACATAATAAGTAAATTTCTAGTTTTTAGGAGGAAACAATGAAAACAATAAAAGATTTATTTAAAAATAGAATTAATAAAAATTTAAAAAAAGTGATTTTTTATAATATAATAACATTAATAATTGCTATATCGTTTTCCTTTTTTTCTGCTCAATTAATTCCAATGAATAACGCAACAGATGTAAAGTTTGAAGTATATTCAACATTGATAATTATATTCATAATAGTGTATATTATTGGAGAAAAAATATTAGAAAAGTTTTGGACTTCAATTAAAACAAATAAAATATCAGCACTTCTTTCACTATTTTTCTCTGCATGTATTATCAGAAAAGCTGAATTTACAAAAGCTTATATTATTTATTGGATGATTCCAAAAGATATGATAAATATATTTTCTCATAAAATATATTTAATTGCTACACTTGCATGTTATATTTTGACAACGATAATATTTAGTGCTATTTTAAATTATCTTCAAAATTTAATTAAAGAATTTACAAAAGAAGAAAAAAGAATAATTATAATTCTTTCAGTAATTGGTTTTTTAGCAATCACCATAGTTTACGGATTCAATCAAAACTTTTTCTTACAATATGATAAAATATATTCAATGGATTCAGGTTGGGTGCACTCAGGTATTTATTCACAATTAAATTATTATGATATAAGACATCCGTTATTAAGTATATTTTATTTTCCAATATGGGCCATTGTAGAAACAACTATAAATGTTATTTTTGGCGTTTCACAAATAACAACTATTATAAAAACTGTGATATTTCAATTTATAAATTTTGAATTACTTTTAATGATAGGAATGTATTTGAAAAAAATAACAAAAAACAATAATGTATTTATGTTATATATGGTGTCATTTCCAACACTTTTATTCACATTGTTTTTTGAAAAATATCAATTATGTGTATTTTTAATAGTGTATTATGTTTATTCAATTTGCTTAAATAAACACAGAGAAGTAGCATTTTTATCTTCTATAGGTTCCATGCCAACAAGTGGAATAATAGGAATTAGCGAGCTGTTTACTAAAGAAAAAGTTAAATCCAAAATTAAAATGATTATTAAAATAGGAATATCATGCTTTTTGTTAACAATTTTTTTAGGACGTATTCATATTTTTAAATATGGATTTAATGAAGCTATAAATCTTAAAGATAAATTTTCTAACACGTCTTTAAATGTTGAAGAAAAAATATACTCATCATTAAACATGACTCAGAGTACTTTGATAGGACTAAATTCAGAAATAGTAGACGGAAAATATTTGTGGAAAGATTTAACTACGCACTTTTCTGTCATAGGAATTGTGATAATTGTTATATCACTTATTGGTTTTTATGCACAAAGAAAAAAATTAATAGCTAAGATATCTCTATTGTGGGAAACATTTGCCTTTGTTCTATTCATTATTTTAAATTGGAGCACACATGAAAGTCCACTCTTTAATTTATATTTTTCATGGGCATTCATTACTCTGTTTGTTTTTGGAATTGATTTTATACTAGACAAAATTAAAATTGACAAAAAGAAATTTTATACTACGTTATCTATCGTGATTTTAATAACAAATACAATATTCTTAATCAACATATATAATTTCTTAACGACTTTTTAATCAACATTATAATTAATTACAAATATTCAAAATAAGTTATAAATAAATTACAATATGTTATTTGTAACTTTTTTTTATCAAGTAATATCAGAGGACTTAACTAAAAGAATTTAATGTTTAGTAGTGATAATATTTTTTAGAATAGTTTACACTCTGACCAAATCAAATAAAGTATGATTGAATAAGTTGCTAATAAATGTTATAATAAAAATGATATTGATAAGTTCTGTACTCTTATATGTTTGATAGAAAATTCAATATATGAAAAGACAAAGAAAGGAATAATCAATTCAGTTGATTATAAAAAGGTTATGAAAAAATTAATAGTTCCAACAGGTTATATGGGCTCGGGCTCATCAGCTGTTACAGATTTAATATCTGAATATGAGAATTGTTCAAATGAGTTTAAAAGTTATGAATATGTTTTTTTACATTGTCCAAATGGTTTGTTTGATTTAGAAGATGAATTAATGTATGGAAATAACGCTATAAAAAGTGATTATTCAATAAGAACTTTTTATGAACAAATGAAAAAATTATATGATAAAAAATATTGGTGGGTTGGCAATTACAAAAAAATAATTGGACCACAATTTATGAAATATACACAAGAATTTGTTGATAGTATTACTGAGTTTCATTTTGATGGGTATTGGTATATGCACCAAGAACCTAATTTTAAAATGATTTGTAAATTAGTGCTTAGAAAACCGATAAAAATAATATTTAGAAATAAATTGTTTAACGATAAAATTTTAAAATATAATGATGGCATGAAACTATCTTTTATAGAAAAAAAAGATTTTTATAAAGAAGCTAATAAATATATATATAATATTATTAACGATATATCTCATAATGAAGATAACGTAATTATGGACCAGTTACTATTACCATTTAATATGTATAGAGTAGATAATTATTTTGGCGATGATTTACGAGCAATAATTGTTGAAAGAGACCCTAGAGATGTATTTATATTAAATAAATATGTTTGGAAAGGAAAGAAAATTTCAATTCCATATCCAACCGACGTAGAAACTTTTTGTAAGTATTACAAAAAAATGAGAAAAAGTGAACATCCAACTAATTCAAAAAAGGTTTTAAGAGTGCGTTTTGAAGATTTAATTTATAAATATGAAGAAACAGTAAAAACAATTGAAAATTTTGTTGGATTTGATAGTGACAAACATATAAACAAAAAGAGAAGATTTAATCCTGACTTATCCATTAAAAATACTCAACTTTTTAATGAGAAGACAGATTATGAAAATGAAATAAAAATAATAGAAAAAGAATTAAAAGAATATTTATATGAGTTTCCATATAATTTGAACAATTTAACTGCAGATACGGTTGAATTTTAAGGGTAGGTGTATTAATGAAAAAAGTAAGTGTTATAGTTCCAGTATATAAAGTGGAAAAGTATTTAAATAAGTGTCTTGAATCTTTAGTCAATCAAACTTTACAAGATATAGAAATCATTGTTGTAAATGATGGCAGTCCAGATAATAGTCAAAGTATAATTGATAACTTTAAACAAAACTATCCAGAAAAAATTATATCCATAATTAAAGAAAATGGTGGTCAAGGTTCAGCAAGAAATGTTGGATTAGAAAAATCAAGTGGCCAATATATCGGTTACGTAGATAGCGATGATTATATCGAATTAGACATGTATGAAAAATTATATAATAAAGCAATAACAAATGATTTTGATGTCGTTATATGTGATAATTTTGTTGTTAATGAAAAAAATGAAAAAAAATACCAAGAATGTAATTATAAAAATGAACACTCAACATTAGAAAATGCTTTTTTAGGAAAAATAGCAGTTTGGAATAAAATATATAAAAGAAAAATACTTATAGAAAACAAAATAAAATTTAAAGAAAAAGTATGGTACGAAGATTTTGCTTTTACCTTTAAAGTAATGGCTTGTACTAATAAAATAGCTTATGTAAACAAACCATTATACAACTACTTATTAAGAAAAGGTTCAACAATGAATAACAACAATATTGCTAAAAATACTGAAATATTTGACGCTTTTGATGATGCAACAAATTATTTAAAGGAAAAGAATGTTTATCAAAAATATTATGATTTATTAGAATTTAACGCAATTGATCACATTTATATTTCAACTTGCGTAAGAGTAATTAATGCGCAAGCTTCAAAGAAATTGAAAAAAGAAGTAATGAGTAAGATTATAAATTATATGAATAAAAACTTTGAAACATATAGAAATAATAAATATATCGTGTCATTAAGTAAAAACAGAAAAATAATTTACGATTTATTAGAGAAAAAAAGATATTTATTAATTAAATTAATTTTCTTTTCAAAAAACATCGTGAAAAAAATTAACTTATAGAGATAATATTTACTAAAAATATTAATTATGGTATAATATATCAAGCAATGAAAGGCATAGGAGGAATATAAATGAGAACCAAGAATACATTAAAATCATTTATATACGGCGCATTTTTTACAGCGATAATCGCTATATTGGGCCTTGTAAAAACAAAAATTTTGCTACAATGTTTAGGTGATGAATATGTTGGAATATATCAACTATTTTACCAAATTTATTTATATATATCTTTGGTAGATGGTGGATTATGTGCTGCAGTAACTTATCAGTTATACAAACCTGTTAATGAAAATAACTATGAAGAAATTAATAGTATATTAAGCGGTGCTAAAAAATATTTTAACAGGATTGGCCTATTTATTATAATTTTGGGTTTGTTATTATCTGTTGAAATAATGTTTTTCATTAAAGAAACTACCATAAATGTAATGTATATTAGAGTTTGCTTTATTCTTTATATTATATCGAGTGCTGTATCTTACCTCACTTATTCACATCAAATACTATATGAAGCTGAACAAAAATTATATAAAACAAGTAATTTTGATCAAATACTATCAATATTAGAAAGTGTAAGTGCAATTATAATTGCTAAATTAGGTGGTAAATTATTAACAATTTTAATATCATTTGTTTTGTTAAGTGTTTTAAAAAACATTATTTTAGTTGTTATTTCTAGAAAAGAACATAAATTTTTAAAAAAGTCAGAGAACATAAATATGAGTTTTAAAAAAGATGCAAACAGCTTAATAATTAATAAAGTAAACAACTTGATTATAGAGAATTCAAGCGTAATTATTATATCAAAATATTTAGGATTAACTGCAATAGTTATTTACAATGCTTACAATCAAATTCTTACAATGATTAAATTATTGATTATGAGATTTAATAGTGCATTAGTACCAAGTGTAGGAAACCTACTAGTTGCTGAAAAAGAAAAATCTAAAAAAATTTTTTATGAGTTGAATTCACTACTTTTTTATTTAGGTAGTATAATATCAGTTCCATTATTTTTTATGATCACACCTTTCATAAATCTTTGGTATGGTAAAGATTACACTTCTAATAATATAATATGCTTTTTATTTGTATGTTTGTTATATATCCAAATCGTAAAAATCCCACTTGATACCTTTATTAAAGCTTCAGGCGAATTTAAAAAAATTAAGAATTGTTCTGTATACCAAAGTATTGTATGTGTGGTACTTTCATTATTTTTGGTAAAAAAAATGGGAATGTCAGGTGTTCTAATAGCAACGTTATTTGCGTTAATTACAGGTACATTTATTCATTTTCCACAAATCATATTTAAAAAGATAATCAATGATAAAGTTTTGAACTATTACATTTTATGGATAAAATACCTTATAGGAATATTAATAAATGTTACTATAGTATATTTTATTCAAAATATGATTACTGCAAATTCATTTATTATGTGGTTTGTAAAAGGTGTTATAGTTTTTTTACTAAGTTTCATAGTAACTACAATATACTATTATTTAGTTAAAGAAACAGCATTTTTTGAAAGAATAAAATTTATGATAAATAGTAAAAGGAGGAATAAAAAATGAAAATAGATTTTAAAAAAATAATTAAGGCATTAGTTATTACATCTCCAATTTTAGATCTTCTGATTTCATTATTAATTTACAAATACTCTTCATTTTCATTTATTGGAACTGCAATAAGAGGAGTGATTCTTTTATGTTTCATGATTTATGTTTTAATATTAAATAAAAACACAAATAAAAAAATATTTCACTATATGCTTATAGTTTTATGTTTTACTTTCATTTTCATGTTAAATAGAGTTTTAATATATCCAAATCTATTTAAGTCGGAATAATCGCAATTATAAAAAGTATGTTTTTCCCTTTAATGTTATCATGTATGCTAATTGTAAATAAAAATGAAGATGACAATTCTATCCTATATTTTACAGGAATAATATATATGATTTTACTTATTATACCAATGTTTACAGGCACTGGTATTTCATCATATTCCAATAGTAAAGCAGGAAATTTAGGATGGTTTTACTCTCCAAATGAAATAAGTTCAATTGTTAGCATGCTTTGTCCGTTTATCGTTATAAAACCAATAAAAGAAAAAAACAACAACACTGTCAAATTGTTATATTCCATACTTGCTTTAGTTTATGTGGTAACTATTTGCAATATTGGAACTAAAACACCTGTTATCGCAGCTATATTAACAATAACAGTTATGCTAATTATAAGCTTTATTAAATGTTTTAAACATAAAAGTGCAAGAAAAAATGAAATAGGAAATATAATAATATTAATAGTTTTAATTCTTACAACTCTAGCAACGGGCCTATTTAGTAATTTTTTAACAAATCTTGGTGTTCAAAATGATTTTTATAATGATGTAGTTAAAGGAAACGATAAAATTAAAAATAATACAACGAAAAATGATAATTCTATTCCTAGCAACAACGGTAGTTCTACACCTAGTAATAGTACATCTACTCCAAGTGAAATTGTAAATGAACCTGATATTATTAAAAGTGATACTTCTATGGAAGATAATTATTATAGTTTATTAAAAGATACATTTTATTATAATAGAGATTATGATTACAAATCAACACCACTTTTAAATATGATATTAAGTAGTAGAGACATATACTTAGTTAGAAAAATACAAAATCTTGACAATTACAAACTATATGATTATCTTTTCGGACTAGGTAAAAATCAAAGAATTGATAATGAGCTTAACGATAAAAGCATAGAAATTGATTTTTTAGATATACTTTTTAACTATGGAATAATTGGTTTTATAATTTATTTTAGTTTACTAGCATATATAATATATTTTATATTAAAATACTTTGTAAATAAACCAAATAAAGTGTTCTCAAATTATAATTTATTAGAATTATACATTTCTATGTTATTGATGATACTAATATCTTGTCTATCTGGTCATGTTTTAGGAGCACCTTCAGTAGCTTTAATTTTATCTATTATAATATCTAAAGTTTATAATATAATATATTCAATACCTGATAGTAATACAAAAAATATTAGTGTTAAAGTGATAATAACGTATACATTAATATTATTGTTAGTTTCTGCAATTTCTTTGATAAATTATAAAATAATTAACAATAACATAGAACTTAATTTAACATTTGATGACGATTATAAAGTTACTTCTGATGAAAAAATAGAAAACATATTAGTAAAACGCGAAGTAGTAAATAGTGAATTTGCAAAAGACGTTCTAAATATATATTCCATAAAACTAGGAAATAAAGAAATTTTCAAATATTTAATAGTGGAAAGAACTTTTGAAAATAATATTACATATAAATATTTTACAGGAAAGAACTTAACATTTGACAAAATTAATATAAACTTTGCTGTTAATAAATTATATGAAAACAATAAAAATTTTAAAGAATATGAAATAACAAAACCATATTCTTATACAGTTGGACAAGATAAATTAACATTACCAAGTTTATATTCCTATGATGAAGATGATTCAATGTTGATTTATAAAACATATGTATATTCAATTTTATGTGAAGAATACAAAGACAACGACTACTCAATATTAAAAGAATTTAGTAAAGAAGTAAATTACGATAACAATAAAAATAAAAACACTATTACTTTAGGTTCAAATGAGTTTTTTGACCAATTAATAGTGGTATCAGAAAATAATTTGTTTGATAATGAACAAGAAATAGAAAAATATTCACAGTTAATAAATGAAGGAGAAACAGGAGTTTGGGTGTCATATGATGGAAGATATTCAAAATTACCTTACTCAATTGAGCCATTTACCAAAGAGGGTTATGGAAGAAATGTTGGTGGATATAGTGAGAAAAAAATATTTACTGAATACGAGAATAACAATAATCAATTTTTCAAAACTATTATTTATAACTCATTACACACTTTAGATAAATATATGCCTAGATACAAAAATGGAGTATGGCTTACAGAATATACTTCAACTTGGTTGAAAAAAGATTATTATACTTACTCTCACTATTTTGATACTAGACGTAATGATACTTTAGCTATATATTTCAAATTAATTAATAAAAACTTTAATAGTTCAACACTAAAAAAATGGGAACATGTATATACTGATTATATGGTGTATACATACAAAAATTATGAATTCAATATATACGATAATTATGGAGTACTAGCACTTGACTATTATACAAATCATGAATATGATTTAAAAACTCATTCATCACTAAATCATCAGTTAGCAATAATAGATAGATTATTACAAGAATATCTTGATAAAGATAAAGAAATATATAAAACCGTTGCAGAAAAATATCTTACTACAATCATAAATATAGGAGATAACTGGATAAAAGATAATAACGATTTATGGTATGAGATAAAACCTGATGGAACTATGAGTGGAGAAGATTATAGACTTTTAACTCTAGAAGATTTATTAGTTACACAATCTTACATTAAAAAAATATATGGAAAGAAAAATAATACAATAGATAAGTTGATAACATCAAAAGTGAAATTTTTACAAAGTATAAATTATGGATTTACAGATTTTCTTACTAGAGAATTAAAAGAAGGTGATTACATTGAATAAAGAAAACATATTAGGAATTGACGTTAATGTTACAACATATGAAGATTTAAAATTATCTTTAATAAACAATATTGAAAAGAACGAGAAATCTTTTATAGTTGCAATTAATCCAGAAAAAATTCTTAAATCGAGAGAAGATAACGACTTAAAAGAATTATTAAATAAAGCAACTTATCAAATTCCAGATGGTATAGGAGTTATATACGCATCTAAATTGAAAAAAGGAAATATTAAATCAAGAATCACCGGAATAGATTGTATGGATATGTTATGTAATCTTGCTGACGAAAAAAAATATAAAGTGTTCCTTTACGGAGCAAAAAAAGAAGTAATAAGTAAAGCGAAAGAAAAGCTTATTGAAAAATATAAGAATATTCAAATAGTTGGAACTATAGACGGCTATGAAAAAGATAATGATAAAATTATAAGAGAAATCAATAATAACAAGGCAGATATCGTATTTGTAGCACTAGGTTCACCTAAACAAGAGTATTGGATTACAGAAAATATGGATAAAACATGTGCAAAAGTTTTTCAAGGCGTAGGAGGCTCTTTTGATGTCATAAGTGGAAATATTAAAAGAGCACCTATGTGGGCACAAAAACATGGCTTTGAATGGCTATACAGATTAATTAAAGAACCTAAACGTATATTTAGACAAGCTAAATTAGTTAAATTTTTAGTATTAATCATATTTAGCAGAAAAAATAGTTGAAATAATTACTAGTATGTTTTATAATTAAATGGAGGATGTGAAGTTATGAAGATTAATGTAGTAGGATTAGGATACATCGGTTTACCAACAGCTTTAACAATGGCTAATGCAGGTTTTACAGTTGTGGGAACTGATTATAATAAAGGTTTGGTAGAAACACTTAATGCAGGAAAAGTTACATTTGAAGAAAAAGGATTGGTTGAACTATTTAATTCAGCAGTTTCTACAGGAAATATTTCATTTAGTAATGATTACCAAGAAGCAGAAGTATATATCGTTTCAGTACCAACACCATATGATAAATTTTCTAAAAAAATAGATGCAAGCTATGTTATAAACGCAGTAAAAGAAGTTTTAAATGTTTGCAAAGATGAATCAATAATAGTTATAGAATCAACTATTTCACCAGGTACAATTGAAAAATACATTAAACCATTAGTAAATAAAAATGTTTATCTTGCTCACGCTCCAGAAAGAATCATTCCTGGAAATATGGTTTATGAATTAAAACACAATTCAAGAACTATTGGTGCAGATGATATGATAGTTGGTGAAAAAATAGCTAATATTTACAGAAAAACAACCGATGGTGAAGTTGTAGTAACAACAATTAAAAATGCAGAAATGACAAAAGTTGTAGAAAATACTTATCGTGCAGTAAATATAGCTTTAGCAAATGAATTAGCTAAAATTTGTAGCCATGATAATATGAATGTATATGAAATAATAAAAATATGCAATATGCATCCTAGAGTAAATATTTTAAATCCAGGTCCTGGAGTAGGCGGACACTGTATCTCAGTAGATCCATGGTTTTTAGTCGGTGATTACCCAAGCTTAACAAAAGTAA
>ERZ857969.3401-NODE-3401-length-15951-cov-2.918093_pt1 | contig 15951 bp, 14 predicted proteins | sample MGYA00519864_ERZ857969 | MGnify/ENA primary metagenome ERZ857969 (study PRJEB31778, sample SAMEA3449382) | human gut metagenome | biome: human gut; feature: human-associated habitat; material: faeces | place: United Kingdom | collected 2010/2012 ... | reverse complement strand
GTGCCAGACATCATGTCAGTCTGCATGCAAGACTTCCTGTACAGTAGGAAATCAGAGCTGCGAAAACAACAAGTAATTTTTCTGGACTTGGTTGATGGAAAGCCGGGGAGGAAACTCCTCGGTTTTCCATTGTATGCATTTTTATGAAGAAGGATAAAGATAAGAAAGGTTGAATAGTAGTGATACATCAATATAAGAGCCATGGCTACAACATTGTTATGGACGTAAACTCCAGCGCTGTACATGTAGTAGATGACGTGGTATATGATATGATTCCTGTATATGAGAAGCAGGAAGATAAGGAAGCCATTTTTGCTTCTCTTGACAGTTACCCAAGAGAAGAGCTTGAGGCGGCCTACGAAGAGATCACCCGTTTAAAGAATGAGGGAATGCTGTATACAGAAGATATTTATCAGAAGTATATGACAGACTTCAAAAAGAGAAAAACGGTAGTGAAGGCACTTTGCCTGCATATTGCCCATGATTGTAATCTTGCCTGCAAGTATTGTTTTGCTGAGGAAGGTGAGTATCACGGACGTCGTGCACTTATGAGCCTTGAGGTCGGCAAGAAGGCACTCGACTTTTTAGTTGCAAACTCTGGAAACCGCAGAAATCTTGAGGTCGATTTCTTTGGTGGTGAGCCTCTTATGAACTGGGATGTCGTAAAAGAGCTTGTAAAATATGGAAGATCTCTTGAAAAAGAGCATAATAAGCTGTTTCGTTTTACACTGACCACAAACGGTGTGCTTTTAAACGATGAAGTAATGGAATTTTGTAATAAAGAGATGAGCAATGTAGTGCTTAGTCTTGATGGAAGAAAAGAAGTAAATGATAAAATGCGTCCTTTTAGAAACGGAAAGGGAAGCTATGATTTAATCGTTCCAAAATTTCAGAAGTTTGCAGAAAGCCGCAATCAGACAAATTATTATGTCAGAGGAACATTTACAAGAAATAATCTTGATTTTTCAAAGGATGTGCTTCATTATGCTGATCTTGGTTTTAAGCAGATGTCTATGGAGCCGGTTGTTGCATCACCAGAGGATGATTATGCAATCCGCGAAGAAGATCTGCCGCGTATCCTTGAAGAATATGATAAGCTTGCTAATGCTTATTTGGAATATCGTAAAGCTGGAAAGGGATTTAATTTCTTCCACTTTAATATTGATTTGACACAGAGTCCATGCGTGGCAAAGCGTTTGTCAGGCTGTGGTTCTGGAACAGAATATCTGGCTGTCACCCCGTGGGGTGATTTCTATCCGTGCCATCAGTTTGTTGGACAGGAAGAGTTTTTACTTGGAAATGTTTATGATGGTATTGTAAAGCAGGATATATGCGATGAATTTAAACAGTGCAATGTATATGCAAAGCCAGCCTGTCAGAATTGCTTCGCGAAGTATTATTGCAGCGGCGGCTGTAATGCAAATGCATACAACTTCACAGGTTCTATCACAGGTTCCTATGATGTTGGATGTAAGATGCAGCAGAAGCGTATCGAGTGTGCCATCATGATTAAGGCAGCGCTTGCTGACATGGAAGAAGAGACAGGGGCATCTGCTGATGTTGCCGGTGAAATCTCCCACGTGTGTTAACATGAATTAGTACGGATCTTAGATCTGTATGAAAAAGGAGACTATCTTAGACAGCCTCCGAATAGAGAAGGAGATAGAAAGATGAGCAAGAAAAAAGGGATTATCCGTCTGGTTGTGCTTTTGGCAGTCATCGCATTTGTCGTATACACAGCCGTCAGCGGCCTTGGAAGTGATCGTTCAGGAAGTTTAAACGACATCAGCCTTGGTCTTGACCTTAGAGGCGGTGTCAGCATCACCTATGAGGCAGTAGGCGATGTAAACAGCCAGGATATGTCCGACACGAAGGCAAAGCTTGAAAAACGTGTGCAGGATTATTCAACTGAAGCACAGGTTTATTTTGAGGGATCTGACCGTATTACGGTAGACATTCCAGGTGCAACAGATGCAAATGCAGTTTTGCAGGAGCTTGGAAAACCAGGTACCTTGATTTTCTGTACGGATTCAAGTGATCCAGAGGGAACCAAGGTCATGGACGGAAATCAGATCAAGGACGCACAGGCCGGTGCAAGAAGCAATGCAACAACAAATGCAAGAGAGTATGTTGTAAATCTGACGCTGACATCTGATGGTGTCGAGGCATTCTCAAAGGCAACAGAGGAGTTAGCACCTACAAAGGGCAGAATTTACATTATGTATAACGGCGAAGTGTTAAGTGCCCCGACTGTAAATGAGCATATTGCGTCTGATACATGCTCCATTACTGGTATGGGTGATCTTGAGGCAGCACAGACACTTGCTTCCAATATTCGTATCGGAGCACTGCCTGTTCAATTGCAGGAGATGCGTTCTCAGGTAGTTGGTGCAAAATTAGGACAGGATGCAGTTCGTACAAGCCTTATGGCAGGTGTGATCGGTCTGATCTTAGTATTTGCTTTCATGATTATCTACTATCGTATTCCAGGTTTGGCAGCATCTATCGCGCTTGTTATGTATACTGCGTTTGTAATTGTTCTGTTAAGTGCGTTTAACGAGGAAATTACACTGACACTTCCAGGTATTGCCGGTATTATTCTTGGTATTGGTATGGCTGTAGATGCAAACTGTATTATTTTCGCACGTATCCGTGAGGAGATCGGAGCTGGAAAGAGTGTTCGTACAGCAATTGATGCAGGATTTGCTAAGGCATTTTCCGCAATCATCGATGGAAATGTTACTACATTAATCGCAGCAGGTGTTTTATATTTTATCGGTTCTGGTACGGTAAAGGGCTTTGCTCAGACATTGGCTCTTGGTATCGTTGTATCCATGTTTACAGCACTTGTAATTACAAAGAATATCTTGAAGAGCTTCTATGCAGTTGGTCTGCAGGATGAAAAGCTGTATGGAAAGACTGTTTACACAAAAACATTTAACTTTATTGGAAAAAGAAAGCTGTTCTACAGCGCATCAGGTATTGTTATTGCAATCGGCATTGTTGCGATGGTAGTCAGTGGTGTAAAGGGTCATATCTTCAATTACAGCCTTGACTTTATCGGCGGTGCTTCCACTAGCGTAACCTTTAATGAGAATTACAGTGTTGAGAAGCTCGAAAGTGATGTACAGCCAGTTGTAAGCGAGGTAACAGGTGACAATGATATCCAGATGACACCTGTAACAGGAAGCAACGAGGTTATTATTAAGACAAGAACACTTACTGTAGATGAAAGAGATGCACTTTACAGTAAGCTGTCAGAGACCTTTGGAGTAGATGAGAGTACCATTCAGACTGAAAATATCAGTGCTGCAGTCAGCGGTGAGATGAAGCGTTCTGCAATTTTGTCTGTCATTATTGCAGCAATCTTTATGTTAATTTACGTATGGATTCGTTTCAAGGAGTTTAGCTTTGGTGTAAGCTCTGTTCTTCCGCTTCTTCACGATGTCTTTGTTTTACTGGCATTTTATGCAGTGCTTCGCTGGACTGTAGGAAATACGTTTATTGCTTGTATGCTGACTCTCGTTGGATATTCTATCAATGCGACAATCGTTGTATTTGACCGTATCCGTGAGAATTTGCACACTAACAAGAATTTGGCAGAAGTTGTCAATGTTTCTGTTACACAGACACTGTCACGAAGCATCAATACCTCTTTGACAACTCTTATCATGGTAGTAGTTCTTTATATTCTTGGTGTAACATCCATCAAGGAGTTTGCACTGCCACTTATCGTAGGTGTTATCTGCGGATGCTATTCTTCTGTATGCATCGCAGGCTGCCTGTGGTATGATTTAAAGAACGCTCTTGACAAACGTAAGGCAAAGAAGACTTCTAAATAAGGTAAGTAATAATGGAATATGAAATTTTAAAAACAGAGGGACGGGCAAAAAGAGCCCGTGTCTCTACCGTTCATGGAGAAATTCAGACACCTGTATTTATGAATGTTGGTACAGTTGCCGCAATTAAAGGTGCTGTATCAACAATGGATTTAAAGGAAATCCATACACAGGTAGAGCTGTCCAATACGTATCATCTTCATGTAAGAACGGGAGATAAGCTGATCAAGCAGTTTGGCGGTCTGCATAAATTTATGAATTGGGACCGCCCGATTCTAACAGATTCCGGCGGTTTTCAGGTATTTTCTCTTGCCGGAATGAGAAAGATTAAGGAAGAAGGAGTTTACTTCCAGTCTCATATCGATGGCCATCGTATTTTTATGGGGCCAGAGGAGAGTATGCAGATTCAGTCTAATCTTGGTTCTACTATTGCAATGGCATTTGATGAGTGTCCGTCTTCTGTGGCAGACCGCAGCTATATCAAAAACAGCGTAGAGCGTACCACAAGATGGCTTGCACGCTGTAAGACAGAGATGGCACGTTTAAATTCACTTGAGGATACAATAAATCCGCATCAGCTGTTGTTTGGAATTAACCAAGGCGGTGTTTATGAGGATATCCGTATTGAGCATGCAAAACGCATAAGCGAGATGGATCTTGATGGTTATGCAGTCGGCGGACTTGCAGTTGGAGAAAGCCATGAGGAAATGTATCGCATTTTAGATGCAGTGGTACCATATTTGCCAAAGAATAAGCCAACTTATTTAATGGGTGTTGGAACTCCGGCAAATATACTTGAGGGTGTTGACCGCGGAATTGATTTCTTCGACTGTGTATATCCAAGCAGAAACGGCCGTCATGGTCATGTTTATACAAAGCATGGCAAGCTTAATCTGTTTAATGCCCGCTATGAGCTTGATTCAAGACCAATCGAGGAAGGCTGTCAGTGTCCGGCATGCCGTGCTTATAGCAGAGCGTATATTCGTCATCTGCTAAAAGCAAAGGAAATGCTTGGCATGCGTCTGTGCGTTCTTCACAATCTGTATTTTTATAATAATTTAATGACTGAAATTCGTGAAAGCATTGACAACGGATGCTTTGCGGAGTATAAAAAGAATATGCTCGAATCTATGGCTGCCGGTCCACAGGACTAAGTCATATTCACCTCGGGGCATTGCCTTAGAATTTTAGATTCGAATACGAAATTACAAGCTGCATATGCAGCGGAAATGAGAGGAAACTATGAAGAAGAAGTTAGCAGCTGCAGCGGCAGTTATGACCGCACTGTTTTCTATGACAGGATGTGCGACAACAGCAGACGGTGCCGCAACTGGCGCAAATGGAGCAACCAGCCTGATTATGATCGTTGGCTATATGGTAATCATCATCGGTGTTATGTATTTTGTTGCAATTCGTCCTCAGAAGAAGGAGCAGAAGAAGCAGTCTCAGATGTTATCTGCACTTGAAGTTGGTGATATCGTTTTGACAACTTCCGGTTTTTACGGAACTGTTATCGACATTACAGATGATACAGTAATCGTAGAGTTTGGAAACAATAAAAACTGCCGTATCCCGATGCAGAAGAGTGCAATCGTAGAGGCTGAAAAGCCAGACGCTGAATAATCAAGATATAATAAAAGAGCTACTGACATACTAGAATGTATGCCGGTAGCTCTTTTTTATTTGCGCTTTCGTTCTTCACGTTTTTCTTTTTCAGCAGCTTTTGCTCGTTCATCAGAGGCATCCTGACGTCTTTTTAATTCATCAATGACACCTGTTACAACCTGTTTTTTCATGTATATATCATAAATCGTCATGCACAGAAACGTAAATAGCTGCAGGTAAGAATCTTTCTCATCATCATCGCAGGAAAAAGTTTCCTTTGAAGTCTCAAATTTATGTCTAAGATCGTCTGCAAGCGGTTTGATGCCATTATCTGCGTATGAAAAAATCTTGCTGTAAACCTCTTCAAAATTTGGGGAACTGTTTTCGTCCCAGAAATGCTCTGTCAATGGCTTTAACATAGTTTCAATATCACTGATTGACAGAAAACTTTTCATATAGTAAATAAGAATCAACTGTAGGATATGGTTTTCTGTGTATTTTTTTCTGACCGGAGAAGGAAGCAGGTTGTTTTTGGCGTAATTATTGATCATAGTTTTTGTTAAAACCTTATCCTCATCATAGCGCCTTGTAGCACCAAGGTGTGTATCCATAAAGGTTGTCACCTGATCCATGTAAAGGTCAATGTTCGGAATCTGATCAGCGTGTATATAGTCAAAAGAGCTGATTTTATCAAGCAGCTGTGAAAAAAGCTCATCGTTAGTCATTTAAAGCCTCCTAAATATTGTGTAGCAATGTTGACGTTCACGGGACGCCCATTCACAAAACCGCACGTTCCGTGCGTCGTTGCAAAACGTCTAACTGGATGCGTGAACTGTAATAACTACATTATATCGTTTTCAAAACCAGATAGCAAGAGAAATTTTCAAAATCCTAGTGACAAACACATAAAGATACGATATAATAAAGTTAACAGGTTAACAAACATAGGTTTTTTTAAGGAGGAAATGACTATGGGAGTAATTCAGAGATTTAAAGATATTATGTCAGCTAACATCAATGCTATGCTTGATAAGGCTGAGAATCCGGAAAAAATGATTGATCAGTACATGAGAAACCTTGAGGACGATTTAGGCAAGGTAAAGGCAGAAACAGCGTCAGTAATGGCTGAAGAAGCACGTGCAAAGAGAGCTTATGACGAGGCACTTGCAGAAGTTGAAAAGTATCAGAAATATGCAGAAAAGGCTGTTGCAGCAGGAAACGACAATGATGCAAGAGTATTTTTACAGTCAAAGAAGACAGCACAGTCTAAGCTTGAGGGCTTAAAGCTCACATATGACACGGCAGCAGCAAACGCACAGAAGATGCGTCAGATGCATGATAAGCTTGTAAATGATATTTCAGATTTAAGAGCACGCAAGGAAACGATCAAGGCGAAGGTAGCTGTTGCAAAGGCTCAGGAGCGTGTAAATCAGGTTGGATCATCATTAAGGGGTGTATCAAACAATATGTCAGCATTTGATCGTATGGAGGAAAAGGCAAATAAGATGCTTGATACTGCAAATGCTATGGCACAGTTAAATGCGTCTGCAGATACAAATGTAGATGATCTGGCACGTAAGTATGATCTTGATGATGTGGCAGGTACATCTGATATTGATGATGAATTAGCGGCACTGAAGGCAAAACTTAACTAACTACAAAAATAAGGAAGGTTGACGAGTATGGGATTATTTGGTGGACAATTTTCCAGTGTTGTAGAGTGGAAAGAATACTCGGATGATATTATTTTTTGGAAGTTCCCAAGCAGCGAGATCAAGAAGGGGAGCCGTCTGATTATTCGTCCTGGACAGGACGCAATCTTTATGTATAATGGAAGAATCGAGGGTATTTTCCGTGAAGAGGGAAATTTTGATATTTCTTCTGATATCATTCCATTTTTATCTACACTGAAAAGTTTTACATTTGGATTTAACACACCGCTGCGTGCAGAGGTGCTGTTTATCAATACAAAGGAATTTACAGTAAAATGGGGCACAAAAAATGCGATTAATCTGCCGGTTCAGGGCTTGCCTGGCGGTATGCCAATCCGTGCATTTGGTACATTTAGCTTCAAGGTTTCTGATGAGCAGGTTTTAATCGACAAAATTGCCGGAATTAAGTCTGAGTTTAATGTAGAGGATATCAAGGAACGTGTAATGTCTATGCTTGATATGCTGATGATGAAGTGGATTTCAAAAGAAGGAAAGGATATGTTTAACCTTCAGGCAAATGCATACGACATCGGCAAGGGTATTGCATCAGATCTTGATATGGAGATGGTAAAGATCGGAATTGCTATTACAAGCTTTACGATTCAGAGCGTTTCCTATCCGGAGGAGGTTGCTAAGATGCAGCAGAAGGCAGCAGCTCAGTCCATGATCGGAAATGTAAATACATATACACAGATGCAGATGGCAGATGCGCTTACACAGCCAAACACAGCAGCCGGCAGCATGGCAGGCAATATGGCTGGTATGCAGATGGGTATGGCAATGGGTCAGATGATGGGCCAGATGATGAACGGCAATATGCATAATAATGCACAGCAAAATCAGGCAGCTCCATCTTCAAATGGTACTGTGCCGAAGTTCTGTCCGAACTGTGGAACACCGACAAATGGTGCAAGATTCTGCTCAAACTGCGGTACAAAGCTTGCATAATTACAAAAATATAAAAAAGATAATGGAGGGAGACTGTGCGTACAGTCTTTCTTCCATTTTTATGGAGGAAAAACGTGTCCGATATTTTACAGTCATTAAATCCAGTTCAAAAAGAGGCGGCTAGCTGCACTGAGGGGCCGCTTTTGATACTTGCAGGAGCAGGCTCAGGAAAAACGCGTGTGCTGACGCACCGTATTGCATATTTGATTGAGGAAAAGGGAGTAAATCCATGGAATATCATGGCAATTACCTTTACAAATAAGGCAGCGCAGGAGATGCGGGATCGTGTCGACCGCCTGGTTGAGTTCGGGGCAGAGAGCATATGGGTAGCGACATTCCACAGCTCTTGTGTGCGCATTCTGCGAAGATATATAGACCGTCTTGGATATGATAATCACTTTACGATTTACGATACAGACGACCAAAAGAGTGTAATCAGAAAGGCAGTTAAGGAGCTTGACCTTGATCCTAAGCAATATAGGGAAGGACCGCTGCTTGGTGTAATTTCAGCGGCCAAAAATGAAATGATTGAGCCACAGGATTTTGAAACACAGGCTGGCGGAGATTTTCGAATGTGCCAGGAGGCAAAAATCTATAAAGCATACCAGAAAACATTAATTGATAATAACGCAGTTGATTTTGATGATTTGCTTCTTTTGACAGTTCGTCTGCTGCGCGAAAATAGAGATGTTTTAGAAGCTTATCAGGAACGTCTGCGCTACATTATGGTTGACGAGTATCAGGACACTAATTCAGTTCAATTTGAGCTTATTCGCCTGCTTTCTGGAAAATATCATAATTTGTGTGTGGTTGGAGATGACGATCAGTCTATCTATAAATTTAGAGGTGCAGACATTACAAATATTTTAAGCTTTGAGGAGACTTTTCCAGGTGCAAAGGTTGTCAAGCTTGAGCAAAATTATCGTTCCACAAATAATATTCTCGAAGCTGCAAACTCAGTAATTGCAAATAATGCACATCGAAAGGAAAAACATCTTTGGAGTGAAAATGGAGAAGGAAAAGAGGTTTCCTTTATCCACTACGAGACTGCTTATGGTGAGGCAGAAGATGTAATTGACAAGATACAGACATCAGTTCATATGGGAAAGTATCAGTATCAGGACTGTGCAATTCTTTACCGTACAAATGCACAGTCACGCGCATTTGAAGAGAAATGTATTAAAAAGAGTGTACCGTATCGTCTTGTCGGTGGTGTGAATTTCTACCAAAGACAGGAAATCAAGGATATTTTAGCCTATTTAAAGACAATTGACAGCGGACGTGATGATCTGTCTGTTACAAGAATTGTCAATGTGCCAAAGCGTGGAATTGGGCAAGTGACGTTAAATAAGCTGGCTGTCTATGCTTCTGAGCATGGAATGCGGCTATTTCAGGCAATGGAGCAGGCAGAACAGATTCCAGGAATTGGAAAGGCAGCTGATAAGATAAAAGGCTTTGTCAATCAGATCATGGTATTTCGTGCGCTTGCAAAGGAGCTAGATGCAGCAGAGTTGATTGAAAGCATCTTAGAGCAGACTGGCTACTTAGAAGAGTTAGAAAAGCTTGAGGAAGATAAGGCACAGGCAAAGCAGGAAAATCTTGATGAATTTCAGAATAAAGCAGCTGACTATTATGCAAATCATGATGAAGCAGCGCTTACTGACTTTTTGGAGGAGGTAGCGCTTGTGGCAGATATTGACAACATGGACAGTGAGGCAGACAGTTTAACATTAATGACACTGCATAGTGCAAAGGGACTCGAGTTTCCAGTTGTCTATATGACAGGTATGGAAGAAGGACTTTTCCCAAGCTACATGTCAATGAACAGCGGTGATCCGGGAGATATCGAGGAAGAACGAAGACTTTGCTATGTGGGTATTACAAGAGCAATGCAGCAGCTGACGCTGACAGCAGCAAAGCAGCGTATGGTTCATGGAAATATTCAATACAGTGCAATTTCGCGTTTTGTTAAAGAACTGCCGCAGGAAAAGCTTGACTGGAAGGAAGAGACATTCGGAGGTCTTTTTAAGAAAGGACCATCTATGACTGCAAACTCACTGTCAGGCAGTTTGTTTGGCGGTTCATCTTCTATGTCATCAGGCAGCTCATTTAGTGCATCACAGGGAAGTCAAACGGCAAAAAAGACAAACTATGATAATGTCTTTGATTTAAAGTATGCAAAAGCATTCTCAAGTCCAAAGCCAGATAGTCTTGACTACAAAGAAGGCGATAGAGTTTCCCATATCAAATTTGGAAAGGGAACAGTGCTTGCAGTCGAAGATATGAAAAAAGATTATCAGGTAACAGTTGAGTTTGATACAGCAGGCGTAAAAAAATTGTTTGCAGGATTTGCAAAACTTAAAAAGATTTAATAAAATTTATCTAAAACGACAAAGATAAAGCTAGTAATTTTACAGATCATATGGTATACTATTCTAAGATTGATCTTTAGAAAAAAGAAAGGATGGGTTTTATGGCAAAGTTTGATGATCTGCTGCAGGCAGTAAAGGTTCATGAGGTTCTCAAGTCTAAGGAAGAGAATGAGAAAAAGTGCAAATTTTGTTATGTGATTGCAGCAATCGCTGTAATTGCAGCAATTGCAGGTGCAGCATATGCACTGTACCGTTATCTGAAGCCGGATTATTTAGATGATCTGGATGATGATTTTGATGATGACTTTGACGACGATTTCTTCGATGATGATGACGAAGAAGAGGAGAAAGAAGACGAGGCTAAAGAAGAGGAATCTGATGAGGCTGAGGAAAAATCTGAGGATGAAGAGTCTGATGATGAGGATGAAGACTAATCTGACATCAATAGGTAAGAAAATAAAAATGATATCCCCGCCGCAAAACGGCGGGGATTTTAGTTCAAGAAAAGGAGATGTGTATGAAAAAAGGCGAGATTTATGAGGGCCGCGTGCAGGAGGTCCTTTTTCCAGACAAAGCGATTGTCGTGACAGATGAAGGGGAAACTGCACAGGTAAAATATGGCATCCCAGGTCAAAAATTACGTTTTCGTGTAAAGAAAAAGAGAAAAGAAAAAATAGAAGGCATTTTGCTTGAGATATTAGAAAAGTCAGCTGATGAGACTGCCTGTCTTTGTGAGTGGGCAGGAAAATGCGGTGGATGTCTGTATCAGACGCTTCCATACGAAAAGCAGCTGGCAATTAAAGAAGCACAGATTAAGAAAATGCTTGATAATGGCGGCACCGATTATACATTTGAAGGAATAGTGTCTAGTCCTGTTGTAAGCGGATACCGTAATAAGGTAGAGCTGACATTTGGTGATTCTTATATGGGCGGTCCTCTTGCACTTGGTATGCATCAAAGAGGCAGCTTTTATGATATTGCGGGTATTGAAACATGTCAGATTATGACACCTGATATGCGTATGGCTGCAATGGCAGTGCTTGACCATTTTTCAAAGCTGAATATTCCATTTTATCATAGAATGCGCCATGAAGGTGTTCTTCGTCATTTGCTGCTTCGCTCCAGCGCTGCAACGGGAGAACTTTTAGTCGCCGTAGTTGCTTCTTCACAGGCAGATGCGTCTACTATGCAGCTTGCAGAATTGACAGAAAAATTAAAGGCGCTGCCATTAGAAGGCAGCCTTGCAGGTGTTTTACATATTACTAATGATTCACTTGCAGATGTAGTGCAAAGCGATCATACAGAAGTTTTATACGGCAAAGATTGGATTACTGAAAAGTTACTGGGACTTTCATTTTGTGTTACATTGTTTTCGTTTTTCCAGACAAATTCAAGAGGTGCCGAGCTTTTATATCAGACAGTAAGAGATTATATTGGAGAAACAAATCAGAAAGTAATCTTTGATCTCTACAGCGGAACTGGCACAATTGCCCAGATTTTAGCACCTGTGGCAAAACATGTGACTGGCGTGGAGATTGTTGAGGAAGCAGTAGAGGCAGCGCGTGTCAATGCCAAATTAAATGGACTTGATAACTGCAGCTTTATAGCAGGTGATGTGTTAAAGGTTGTTGATGATTTGACTGAGAAGCCAGATCTGATAGTGCTTGATCCGCCAAGAGATGGTATTCATCCAAAGGCGCTTCCTAAGATTATCGCATTTGATGTACCAACAATTGTTTATGTTTCCTGCAAGCCCACAAGTCTTGTGCGTGACAGAGAAGTATTAGAAGCAGCGGGCTATCGTATGGTAAAAGCAAGAGCCGTTGATATGTTCCCGGCTACTGGAGGAATTGAGACAGTCGCATTATTTCTCAAAAAGTAATAAGGAATCGTGCTTGTTTTCAGACGTTTGAGATGATATACTATCAACAAGATCAAAAATATAAGAATAAATATAAGGTGAAAGGAGAGAAGTATGGTAAATTATTCAGAAAAACCAGAATTGCAGTATCATATTCAGCTAGGTAAAGGTGATGTAGGCCGCTATGTGCTTCTTCCAGGAGATCCGAAGCGTTGTGAAAAGATTGCAGCTCATTTTGACAATCCAGTGAAGATGGCGGACAGCCGTGAATATGTGACATACACAGGCTATCTTGAAGGAGAGAAAGTTAGTGTAACGTCAACTGGTATCGGCGGTGCTTCTGCATCAATTGCAATGGAGGAGCTTGTAAAGATTGGTGCCGATACATTTATTCGTGTCGGAACATGTGGAGGTATGCAGATTCCTGTAAAAAGCGGTGATTTAGTGATTGCAACAGGTGCAATTCGTATGGAAGGGACAAGCCGTGAATATGCACCAATTGAATATCCGGCAGTTGCTGACTTTCATATGGTTCAGGCGCTTGTGCAGGCAGCAGAAAAGGGAAAATATCCGTATCATGTTGGTGTTGTTCAGTGTAAGGATGCATTTTATGGACAGCATGAGCCAGAGACAAAGCCTGTCAGCTATGAGCTTTTAAATAAGTGGGAAGCATGGAAACGCTTAGGATGCCTTGCATCAGAGATGGAGTCAGCGGCATTATTTGTTGTTGGAAATTATCTTCGTGTGCGCGTTGGATCTATCTTTTTGGTTGTGGCAAATCAGGAGCGCGCAAAACTGAACATGGAAAATCCAGTTGTTCACGACACGGAGCTTGCAATTACAACAGCAGTGGAGGCACTAAGAGACATAATAAGAAAGGATAAAGCAAATGAGTAATAACAATATCCTGGTAATCGGAATTGCGGGAGGAACAGGCAGCGGAAAGTCGACACTTACAAAACAGCTTGTAAATCACTTTGGCGATCAGATTACTGTGCTTAAGCATGATTATTATAAGGCGCACGATGAAATGACGTATGAGGAAAGAACACATTTAAATTATGATCATCCGAATGCATTTGACACCGATCTTATGCTGCAGCATCTGCGTCAGTTAAAAAAAGGTGAGCCAATCAACTGTCCGATTTATGATTACACAGTTCACAACAGAAGCCGTAATTTTCAGGTGATTTACCCGACAAATGTGATTATTGTTGAGGGAATCCTGATTTTTGAAAACAAAGAGCTATGCAAAGAAATGGATATTAAGATTTTCGTTGATACAGATGCTGATATTCGTATTATCAGAAGAATCCAGCGTGATGTAATTGAGCGTGCGCGTTCATTAGAGTCTGTGATTTCACAGTATATGAATACGGTAAAGCCAATGCACGAGGAATTTGTAGAGCCGAGTAAGAAGAATGCAGATATTATTGTGCTAGAGGGTGGTATGAATCTGGTAGCAATGGATATGATTAAGAATCGCATTCGCCAGCATCTGTCTGCACAAACACAAGTTTAATATTTTTGCTTTCAAATGTAAAATAAAAGAAGAAATTTTGAGAAAAACACGTAAGGTGACTGTTGACGACACAAAAGCAACGTGTTACAATGGACAAGAATCGGAGCGTTATCAAAAAACGCAGCATCTAATAAGGAGGAGTCGACGATGAGAAGGAAACAACTTTTTGCCGTTTTGATGGCAGGTTCTATGGCAGCATCTCTTGCTGCTTGTGGCAAGACTGACACAAAGAAAACTACAGCAGCAACTGAGAAGAAGACAGAGGCAGCTACTGAGAAAAAAACAGAGGTAGCTACTACTGAGGCTAAGACTGAGAAGGCTACTGAGAAAGAAACAGAGGCGGCAACTGAGAAAGAAACAGAGGCAGCAACTGAGGCAAAGACTGAGGAAGCATCTAGCGAGGAAGCAACCGAGGCAAAGACCGAGGAAGCATCAAGCGAAGAGGCATCTTCTGAAGAGGCAAGCAGTGAGGACGTTTCCGCACAGGCAGAGACAGAGGAAGAGTCCAGCGAAGTAGTAACTGAGGCAAAGACCGAGGAAGCATCTAGTGAAGAAGCATCCAGCGAGGAAGCAACTGAGGCAGAGACAGAAGAAGCATCCAGCGAAGAGGCAACTGAGGCAGAAACAGAGGAAGCATCTAGTGAGGAAGCATCTTCAGAGGAAGCATCTAGTGAGGAAGCATCTTCAGAGGAAGCATCTAGTGAAGAAGCATCTAGTGAAGAAGCATCCAGCGAGGAAGCAACTGAGGCAGAGTCTGAGAAAGTATCTTCAGAGGAAGAGACCGAGGCAGAGACAGAGGAAGATATCGATGGAACAGGATTTAAGATCGGTATGGTTACTGATGTCGGCGGTGTAAATGATGGTTCCTTCAACCAGTCCGCATGGGAAGGCTTACAGAGAGCCGCTGAGAACTTTGGTTGTGAGGTTAAGTACATCGAGTCTAAGGGTGATGCAGACTTCGTTCCAAATATCGAGAGCTTCTTAGACGAAGATTATGATTTGATTATCTGTACTGGTTATGTAATGGCAGATGCTGTTCGTGATGCAGCAGAGCTGAATCCAGATCAGAAGTTTGCAATTGTTGATGATGCTTCTAATGCAGATCTGGATAATGTAACATGTATGATGTTTGAGCAGGAGCAGGCTTCCTACTTAGTAGGTTTAGCAGCTGGCTACACAACTGAGAGCAATGTTGTAGGTTTTGTCGTAGGACAGGCAAATGAGACAATGAACTCCTTCGGTTATGGTTACTGTGCAGGTGTTCTTGATGCAAATCCAGATGCAACCATTCTTCAGTACAATGCAAATTCCTTTGGCGATGCAAGTGCCGGAAAGACTGCAGTAAACACCATGGTAACAAAGGGCGCAGATGTTGTATTCCATGCAGCTGGTGGTACAGGTCTTGGTGTAATTGATGGTTGTAAGGAGAACGGTATCTGGGCAATCGGTGTTGACTCTGACCAGAGCCCACTGGCACCTGAGACTATCCTGACTTCCGCTTTAAAGAGAGTTGATAATGCTTGCTACGATGCAACAAAGAAGGCCATTCTTGGAACGCTTGAGGGTGGTGTTGCAACATATGACCTGGCAGCAGGCGGTGTTGATATCGCTCCGACCACAGACAACCTGTCTAAGGATGTTCTTGAGAAGATCGAGGATGCAAAGAAGGATATCATTGCTGGTGATTTGGTAGTTCCAAAGAATCAGGAAGAGTTCGAGGAGAAGTACGGCGACGTATACGAGCTGGACTAATTGGTGGATAATGCCATGACGAGGTGGCAGTGACGTGGTCACTGCCATCTTTTTTGCACAGTAACTTATAAGTTACTGTGTGCAATTACGGCTGGGTGGTATCGTGATTAACGATAAACAGCCAAAAAGAGGAGAATAGATTATGAGAAAAGTATTTGCATCAATGACAGCAGTTTCAATGGCAGCAGCAGTAATGCTTGCAGGATGTGGCTCAAACAGCAGTGATAAGAAGACTACTACAGCAGCTTCAACAAAGGCAACTGAGGCAGCAACCGAGAAGAAGACTGAGGCAGCAACCGAGAAGAAGACTGAGGCAGCAACCGAGAAGAAGACCGAGGCA
>ERZ857969.3390-NODE-3390-length-16020-cov-2.884309_pt1 | contig 16020 bp, 14 predicted proteins | sample MGYA00519864_ERZ857969 | MGnify/ENA primary metagenome ERZ857969 (study PRJEB31778, sample SAMEA3449382) | human gut metagenome | biome: human gut; feature: human-associated habitat; material: faeces | place: United Kingdom | collected 2010/2012 ... | reverse complement strand
ACGTCTCAGACGCGGCTTCTTCTTTTCAATAAATGCCTGTGGCTGCACAAGCAGAAAATCAAATCCCATCATTCTTCCGCCAGATCGGCAATCAACTTGGCGTCGCTGACCGCCAGTGCAAGCTGAAGCTTGTTTTCCAGCCCGGTTTTTTGCAGCATATTTGACACATGGAATTTGACCGTTGACATCTCGCAGCCCATCTCTGCCGCAATGCGCGTGTAGGACAGTCCCCGCAGCAGATGCCGCAGAACTTTCAATTCCGTCTTTGTAAATTCCGTGCTTTTTGCCATGCCGATCTCAACCGTCGGAGGCGCGTCCGGAAAGATATGTTCCCCCGCCATCGTTTGCCGGACAACATCCATCAAACGCTTCTGCGTAGAGTCCTTATACCACAGGCTGTCGGCCCCGGCCCTCTTTGCCTCGTCCAGAACGGCGCAGTCGATCAGTGAGGTCACAACAATGATTTTGCTCTTCGGCTGTATGGCTTTGATCTGACGAACGGCAGTCAGTCCGTTCTCGCGGTTCTCCGTTTGCACATCCATCAAAATCAGATCGACGGAGCTTGTCCGGCACACCTCAACCGCCTGCTTTGCACCGGGGATGGACGCCATGATCCGGTATCCGTCCTCGGCACGGAAATAGCTTTCCAGCAGACTGCGGATCATAGTCTGGTCTTCAACGATCATCACTCTCATGTGCTGCTTCCTCCTGTTCCGGCAGACTGAGCATCAGCTTAAAGCGTGGGATGCTCCAAACCTCCATTTTGCCGCCTGCTTCTTCTATACGTTGACGCAGCATGGAAAGGCCTCCGCCCTCTGTGATCTTTTCCTTCGGCACTGCGCCGTTGTTGGTCAGGGCGACCTCCATGCAGTCCGGCTTCTGCCAAAAGCGCACATACAATTCTGTGCCATCTGCGTGACGGACACAGTTCGCCGCACATTCGCAGATCGCCAGTGCGCTCAGTGTGCGCATCCACTGCCTTTGCGGCTCATTCCCTGTCAGCAGAACGCTAACGCCCAATTCTTCCGCTCGTTTTTTCGCCGCCTCCAGCGGTTCGGATTGCGCCGTTATCTGGCTGGAGCGATAAAGCACTGAAATTGACTGTTCCCACAGCGCCGCGTTTGCACGAATTTCCTTCTGGTCCGTGTTCTGGAGCAGCACACGGCGCGCCGCGAGGATGCTGTGTCCGATGTCATCATGCACACGCAGCTTCATTGCCAGCGTTTCTTCTTCCCGAATGATCTCCGGCATCTGCACGAACAGCCGCCGAAGCCGCTCATTCGCCTCCGCCAGCTTCGCGTTTTCCGCTTTCAGCTGGTTCTGCTTCCGGATCAGCTCCGTAACGTCTGCGGCAGTGATCTGCGTATAGCGGACGCCCGCTTTTGTTGTGATCTGCTCCTGCGCAAAGCGCAGCGCCTTCCCGTCCGGAAATCGGTAGATCCGAAGGTGCCGATCCAAACAGCGCACGTTTGCGGGCGGCGAGTGCAGGGCGCTCTGCATCTCTTCAAGCGACTGTATGCCGCCTTTTCGCAGCCAGTTTGCAATGGCAAGCATCCGGCGGTTGATGAGCCGCACCACGCCGTTTTTATCGAAGAAGCAGGCCGCGATGGGCAGACTGTCGAAGCTTTCCTTAATCCTGTCCATACGCCTTTACCCTCTCGATCTTTCCAGCTTCCGCGTCACATATTGCAGTCCGTCCTCATCCTGCTCCCATTCCAGATCTGGAAACCGCGCACGCAGCCCGCAGAGCGGCTCCGCCGCTGAAACACAGAGAGCGACCTCTACCCACTTACCAACCTCGATGGAGATCAGCAGCGCACGCAGCGATTCCAGTTCCGTCTCCACGACCGCCTCAAACAGGTCGTAGACCTGCGTTGCCTGCTCGACGGTAAGCTGGCCTTCCCCCTTGACGATCGCCTTGCAGTCGGCACCATAGACACTGATATTCTCGGAAGACTCATTGAGACACAACCGAAGCTCCTGCGCGCTGATCGCACCGCGCTGCACGCCGACAAAAATCAGGTTGCTTCTGCGTTTGATGTAGGTTCCGATAATGATGACCTGCCCGAGCAAACGCCTGGCTCGGTTTTGGTCCTCCGTTTTCTGCAATTCAGCCAGCAGATCCCGCAGCATCGCGATCTGCCGGGCGGTCTGCGCCTCCATCATGTCATACAGGCGGTTTTCCTCCGTCAGCTTCAGCCATCTTGCGCGCTGTGCATTCTCTGCTGCCAGAACGTCGCCGGTATCACGCAGCTCATCCCTTGTCAGCTCCAGCTCCTTTCGGATCTGATTCAGCGCGGAAATGTCCTCCTTCCAGAACACCCAGCCGCGGCGCAGCTTGTGCCGCTTCAAAAGCGTATCGTCGCCCAGATGGGCGGTATCCTGCTGCATCTGCCGCAGCTCGCTTTGCGGCAAAGCCTCCTGCATGGCGGCAGACACATATTGGGAGCAAAATGCAGGATCCGTAATCTGGACGGGCAGGCTCGTTGCCTCAAAAAGTTCGTCGTATCCGAGGTTGGACTGAATCAGCCCGCATTGAATGCAGCATTCCAGGATGCTCGCAAAGATCAGGCACTGCGACACCGTCATATCGCCCGCAAGCACCCAGACCCAATGGACCTTTTTGACATACGCATAAGCATAGGCCAGCGAAAGCGCAAGCGGAACCAGCGGCAGCCAGCGAATTCTCCTGCTGCGCGGGATGCGGCAGTTTTTCACCATCGAAAGCAACGCGAACCCCGCGCACAGGGCCTCCCAAGCCAGCACAAAGAAATAACCGCTCTCATACCGATACTCCTGATCCGATAAAACGCCGGGCGGGAAGGAAAACACCTGCTGGTGCAGATCATTGGTCAGAACGAGCAGAAGCAGAAGCAGCGTCGGAAGATACAGAAGCTTTGTCCATCGCGGCAGCCGAAAATCCTCTCCCTTGCCCAGCGACTGGGAAACAAAGGCCGACAGCATGGGGATGAACAGCATCGGAAAATAGTAGAAATACCACAGCCAGCGCTCTGCATCCGTGTTTTCAATGGAAAATTTGATTGAGCGCAGAAGAATCCAAAGCACCATCAGCACCGAGATCGCCACCAGATAGCGCCGCACCTGTGTCTGCACGATGCGGATCCGCAGGGAGTAGCACCACGCGCTGAACAAAAACACATAGATCCCGCTTCGCAGGTGGTTGGCAACCGGAGAGTGGAAAATATGCCGGCTTGCATATCGGAGCCACATGGCAAACGCAATGAGCACCAACACGCCCAGCGCAAACAAGATGCTCTTTTTTGTCGCTTTGCTCATGCCGTATGCCTCCCATCTCTGCACATTCGTATGGATAGTATATCATGCGGACGGAAAAAGGCAACACGGTTTTACACCCTTTGCCGAGAGAATCGAGCCGGACGATGGCCTTTGCGCAAAAAATAATTGCAAACCCTATCCAATCGGCGGGGGCGGAAGGGAGCGATAACAGCTAAAATACAAATGGAGCATACAAAAGAAGAGAAAGGCGGTGGAAAAGAGCAGATGCGAAGGATTGTACTGGATATGAAAGGCGGACTTCTGGCGGAGGCGGTCGTGCAATCGCTTTCGGGATGCGACCCGGATTTTCTTGTCTACCGTTCTTCAAAACCGGAGGAAACGCTTGCCCTGTGCCGGTCCTGCCGTGCCAATGTGTTGGTGATGGAGGTCATCCGGCAGGGCATCTGGAAGCTGAGCGAGCGGCTCAAGCTTTGCAATGCTGTAAAGCAGCTCGGCTGGGTCTGTAAGGTTCTGCTTCTGGTGGATGAGAACGCGGACGAACTGCTTGCCGCCGATGTGCGTCAGGCGGTGAAGGATCAGTTGGTCGACAATTTTATCTATGCATCGGTGTCGCCGACCTATCTCGCGGGTGTGATCGACACGCTTTAACCCTCTGGCTTTCGCTGCCTGCGCGGAAAGCCGCACCATGTACGTATTTGACAAAGAAATAACAGAAGGAGGTTCCAGATGAAAAAACGAATTCTTGCGATTTTCCTTTGCCTGATCCTTACACTGTCCCTTGCCGCAGCAGTGGCCGCAGAGGATTTCACCGGGACTCTGCCGCCGGGAAGCAACTTTCTTCCGCCGAATCGGCCCGAGCAGCCTGAGCCGGACGACGAGGACCGGATCGTGACGCTTCAGATCCCGATCACCAAGGTCGTTGAGTTGGAGGGAAATACTGCACCGAAGCAAACGACTTTCAGCTTCTATGCATTTGCCAGCGATCCGTCGTATGGCCGTTACGAATCCGGCGGCAGCGGCCTCTGGGATGTGCAGAACTGCACGGTGACCGTGAACGGAGCCGGAACGTTCAGCTGCGTGATGACCATTCAAATCGACAGAAGCGATTTCTTCGCTCTAACCGACAATCAGGGCATCTTTGTTGTGGAAACCAACGATGAGCAAAGCGGTTGGACATACGATACGACCCGCTGGTTCCTCCAGCCGCATTATGAATGGAACGACGCCATCAATGAATACGAGCGGACGGGCGGCTGGGACTGCTATAACAAATTCACGGTCAGAAACGGGAGCGTCAGCTTCAACCCGGACGATGCGCAGGGCGGACTTGGCTTTGTCAACACCTACACCGAGAACACCTACAAAACTGCGACGCTGAATAAAACAGACCATTTCGCCTTCCTCAAGGGGTATCCGGGCGGCGGATTTGCCCCGGGCAAAAATATGAGCCGCGCAGAGGTGACCACCATGTTTGCCCGCCTGCTGACCGAGCAGATGGAGGCAAACAAATCCTATCCGGCCTCCTTCTCCGATGTGACCTCAGCGCACTGGGCGGCCAACTATATCGGCTACATGGAGCAGTTCGGGATCGTCCGCGGTTACAGCGACGGAACGTTCCGGCCAAACGCGCCGATCACGCGCGCGGAGTTTGCCGCGATCTGCTGCCGGTTTGAGCAGCTGACGGACGGAGCTGCGACCTTTACGGACGTTCCTGCCTCTCATTGGGCAGCAAAGTCCATCGCCTATGCGGCAAAGCGCGGCTGGGTCACAGGCTATGCGGATGGAACGTTCAAGCCGGGCAACAACATTACAAGAGCAGAGGTCGCCGCTGTCACCTGCCGCCTGCTCGAACGCAGCGCCGACGAAGCGTATATCCGTGCCCATCTGAAAGAGATGCCAAGAGTCTTTGCTGACATGAACGAGCAGCACTGGGCATACTGGTATGCGATGGAAGCTGCCAACGGCCACGACTATACCAAATCCGGAAATACAGAAACATGGCTCCGGACATATCCATAAGCAGGAGGGTTTTATATGCAGGTCACAATTCAAAGCATCCCTGCAAGCCTGCAGGAATTCGAGACGCTTGCGGCAGGCGGAAGACAGCCGGAGCGCATCTGCGCCCTGTTTCTGTGCGCACTGGCACTGTTTGACAAGGACAGGGACGCCGGAACTGCCGCAATGAATCTCCTGCGCGGCCCGCGGCCCATGACGCCCTACGATGCGCAGTTTCTGCGCGACCGGCTGCGCGGAAAAGCCTATCTGCCGCTTGCGTATTTTGAAGGCGCGACGCCGGAAAACGGCTATCAGCCGCGGGTGCCATACCGGCTTAACGTGCTGGCAGACCCCAGGCCGCAGGATATCGAGCCGGGGTATCTGCGCGTGTTCCTGAAAACGGCGGGCGCAGATTCGCCGCGGCCCATGAAGCTGCGGCAGAAGGCATCAACCGGCGAGTGGTTCCTCTGGGAGTATTCCAGCATTCTCAGCGGCATCCGTATTCCTGCGGCGGAAGACCCGTGGGCATAGTAAACAGAGAAAGGGAGAACAGACAATGGGACTCATGAAAGCAGCATTGGGCGCGGCTGGCGGTGTAATGGCCGATCAGTGGAAGGAGTATTTTTACTGTGAATCCATTCCGGAGAACGTGATGGCGGTCAAGGGTCTGCACCGCGTTTCCGGGCGCAGCAGCAACTACAAGGGCAGCGAGAACATCATTTCCAACGGCTCGGTCATCGCGGTGGCTGACGGCCAGTGCATGATCATCGTCGATCAGGGCAAGGTCACGGAGCTGTGCGCCGAACCGGGCGAGTTTGTCTATGATGCTTCGACCGAGCCGTCGATCTTCTCCGGTGAGTTGGGAACCAGTATCCTTGACACGTTCAAGAACATCGGAAAGCGCTTTACTTTCGGCGGCGAGCCGCCCAAGGATCAGCGCGTGTACTATTTTAATACCAAGGAGCTCATCGGCAACAAGTACGGCACGCCGTCGCCGGTTCCCTTCCGTGTTGTTGACCAGCGGGCAGGCATTGACATCGACATTGCCATTCGCTGCTTCGGTGAATACAGCTACCGCATCTGCGACCCGATTTTGTTCTACACGAACGTGTGCGGCAATGTGGGCGAGGACTACACAAGAGACCGCCTCGACGGTCAGCTCAAGACCGAGTTACTTACCGCGCTTCAGCCCGCGTTTGCAAAGATTTCCGACATGGGCATCCGCTATTCCGCGCTTCCCGGCCATACAATGGAGCTGGCGGACGCGCTGAATGAAGTCCTCTCCGGAAAATGGCGCAACCTGCGTGGGCTTGAGATCGTTTCCTTCGGCGTTTCGTCGGTCAAGGCGAGCGAGGAAGATGAGAAGATGATCAAGGAGCTGCAGCGCAACGCAGCGTTCATGGATCCGACGAGAGCGGCGGCGCACCTCGTTGGCGCACAGGCTTCCGCGATGCAATCTGCGGCGGCCAATCAGGGCGCGGGTCCTGCAATGGCGTTCATGGGCATGAACATGGCAGGCCAGATGGGCGGTATGAACGCGCAGAATCTCTATCAGATGGGTGCGCAGCAGCAAGCACAGCCCGCTCCGGCTCCCGCTGCACCGGCAGCGCCCACGAACGGCTGGACGTGCAGCTGCGGACAAAGCGGTATCACCGGCAATTTCTGCCCGAACTGCGGCAGCAAAAAGCCGGAGCCGAAGCCAGCGGCAGGAAGCTGGAAATGCCCGCAGTGCGGCGCGACGGCAACCGGAAAGTTCTGCCCGGAATGCGGCACAAAAAAGCCGGAAGCGCAGGCAGACGGCTGGACGTGCAGCTGCGGTGCGGTGAATAAGGGCAAGTTCTGCGCCGAGTGCGGCAAACCGAAGCCGGCCGGCGTTCCGCAGTACAAATGCGACAAGTGCGGCTGGGAGCCGGCTGATCCGGCGCATCCGCCGAAGTTCTGCCCCGAATGCGGCGATCCGTTTGACGACGGCGATTTGAAGTGAGAAAAGCACTGAAAATTGCTCTGATCATCGTCTCGGTGATTGCAGTTATCACACTGGCAGGCGTTTTGCTGTACAGGTTTTTTATCGGAAGCCGGATTCAAGATGGAGGCAGAATGGAGAATCCGGATGCATACAGAGCAGGCAAGGAACTGGTGGAATTTGAGTGGCGGCAGAACCACAGGAATTACTACAGCAGCTTTTCACTGAAATTTTACCAGGAGGACGATATGCCTTTGCTGACCGGCTGGTTTCCGAGCCAGTCCGGCAGTGATGCGGTAAGAAAAAGCAGGACAGATGCGTTTTCCAACCCAATTCCATGGCAGCTAACGTGGCTACAGTGGTTTGCGCTTCAGAATATGCTGGCAGAGTCGGATCTGCCCGAATACCGAAAGCCGTCTTCCGATACCGCAGATGAAACCGACAGTGAGATCCGGGTCGTTTGGCGCACCGATGACGGGAGTAAGACCCAAACGCTCAGCGGCAGCCATGCGGAGGCACTGGAGGCCTTGGTTCTGGGTATTGCCGAGGAAGCGTATGCTGCATCCAAGCTTGAAACAGAGCAGCGTGAGGTGCGCGAAACAGCAGAGTTGGTCGGAATTTACTGGGAGCAAACCGCCTCGTCTGCGCGTGACTGCTTCAGCTTCCTTCTCGATGAGCGGACGCTGCCATCCCGAGCGGAGAAGCAGATGCTTTTCTCCTATCGGTATCAGGATGGCGACGGTAAGCCTATTTTCAGGCAGGACATCGCCGTCGAGCCGGAGAAGGCGCAGGCGTGCTTCAGCAGCATCGGACAAGAGCTTCGTGCGCTGGAGCTTCCGGTCTACCATCCCAGCGCAGGCCCGGATGGCGCGGAGAATAGCTGCATCTGCGCGACATGGCAAGACGGCAGCGAGGTTTTCACAAACAACTACTGCGGCGAGAGCGCACAGAGCATCTTTACCCTCCTGGTAGCGTTTGCCGAGGAAACAGAGGCCGGGATTTTCTCAAGACCTGCGCCGGACGGCGGATGGAAATGTCCGGAGTGCGGGATGCCGAATGGCAGTAGCGTATTTTGCGCAGAGTGCGGAGCCAGACGCCCTGCGGAATAATAAAAACAAACAACAACAAACAACAAGGAGGCGAGGAGGAATTATTATGAATGGACACAAGTTTTTGAAGGTCACTGGCATTCTGATGATCATTGCCGCTGTATTCTCCATCATTGCGGGTGTGCTTGTCGGTGGACTGGGTGCGCTGGCGGCAGGACTCGGCGCAGCATCCGGTCTGACATTTGCCTACTGGGCAGCGCTGTTTCTGACACTGATCGGAGGGATTTGCCAGCTGATCGCCGGAATCAAAGGCGTCAAGCACAGCAAGCGCAGCGAAAAAGCAGGCGGGCTCATCGTATGGGGCGCAATCGTGGCTGTATTCAGCGTCTTGAGCATCGTGATGAATCTGGTCAACGGCGGCGAGTTTAACGTCACAAGCGTTCTGACGGGCGTGGCCGTTCCGGCTTTGTACATCTACGGCGCGGTGCTCAATTCCAAGGCAGATGCACAGTACGCCGCATAATTTGAGAAGCAAATACAAAGGAGATTGGTACATATATGGGACTGTTCGATAAGAAATATTGCGATATTTGCGGAGAAAAGATCGGCTTACTTGGCAACCGCAAGCTGGAAAACGGGAATCTCTGCAAAAACTGTGCCAAAAAGCTCTCGCCGTGGTTCTCTGACCGGCGCAGCAGCACCGTCGAGGAGATCAAGGCGCAGCTTGCCTACCGTGAGGAAAACCGGCAGAAGGTTGCGGCGTTCCACACCACCCGGACGCTCGGCACGAACACCAAGGTGCTTCTGGACGAGGACGCGGGAAAGTTTATGGTAACAAGAGCAAGAGATCTGCAGGAGGCCAACCCGGATGTTCTGGACTTTGCAGACGTGACCGGCTGTAATCTCGACATTGACGAGAGTCGCACGGAGCTCAAACGTGAGGATAAGGACGGCAAGGAGGTCAGCTACAATCCGCCGCGCTATGAATACTCCTATGACTTCTACATCACTATATTCGTCAACAACCCCTACTTCAACGAAATGCGCTTTCAGGTCAACTCCAGCTCTATAGACATTACGCCGCCCTCGGCACGCCCGGGTATGCCGGCAAGATGCAACCCTGAAACCAACGTCGAGTATCGCAACTGCAAAAAGCTCGGCGAGGAAATCCGTCAGGCACTGACGCAGGTACGAAAAGATGTGCGTGAGAAGATCGAGCAGGCAGCCGCGCCCAAAGCGGCAGTCACCTGCCCCTACTGCGGCGCGACTACCACGCCGGACGCAAGCGGCTGCTGTGAATACTGCGGCGGCGCGGTGAACGGCTGAACCATCCATCAAACGACGATTTGGAAAGAAGGACTTAAAAATGAGAAAGTATGTAGCATTACTCCTGATTGCAGCTGCACTCCTGACGCTTGCCGCCTGCGGCAGCAAGGATGCGCTGGCCGGAACATGGTCCGCTGATCTCGGAGATGACGGCGTGATCACATGGACATTCAACGGAAAAGGCAAATGCACCATGGAGAATGCGTACATGAAGCAGAATGGCACCTATACCATTGACGGCGACCAGCTTACGGTGACGCTGGAGGCTTGGAGCGAACCGTCTACTTACACGTTCTCCGTGGATGGCAGCAGCCTTACCATGAATGAGAACTCCGGCTACGGCATCAGCGGCACTTTTACGAAAAAATAAACCGCATAGAAGCACAATACGTATCAGCCACCCACCGGACTTTAGAAAGGAGAAAACATTATGGATAACCTTACTGGCAGCATGAAAGATGTCGCATTCGCGACCAGCCCCCGTGAATTTGATCTTTCCTATTCCACCACGCTTGAAGAGATCATGGAGAAGCTCAATGCCCGCAAGGCAGCGTTCCAGATGCCGTTCCAGATCAAGGGCGGCATTCCCGGGCAACGCATCTCGTTCGAGAAAGAACCGAATGTGGACGTTGGCCTCTGGCTTTTCCTCAAGGACGGCACACACATCCGGATCCAGCCGGTCATTACGGAGGCCAAGATGTCGGTTGGCGGTATGCGCGTTGATAAGAACAGTGCATTGCGCAAGGGCCTCAAGGGCGCGACGGTAGGCCTTGCAACGGAGCGCGGCGGCTATATCGACACCGTGACTGAAACCGTGAAGAAGATCTTGAACGGTGAGGAAGTAGAGGACTATGTCGCACCAGAGGTTCCGGTCGAAACGAAGGACTGGATGACAACGTTCCTGCTCTGCCTCTTCCTTGGCGGCCTCGGCGTCCACCGCTACTATGTCGGAAAGATCGGCACGGGTATTCTCTATACGCTGACGGCCGGCCTGTTCGGCATCGGATATCTTGTTGACTTTATCAAGATTCTTTGCGGCAAGTTCACCGACAAGGATGGGAATCTTATCCAGCGCGAAAAGAAATAAGGAAAGCAAAATGTCTCAGGTATGCATTGCTGTTTTTTGCCGGAATGATATGTTATTTTCTGTTGATCGGCAGATTTGTGCATCCCTGAAGGATGTTGGGAGGAAATTATGAAACAGACGAAGACCAAGCTTCTATGCCTGCTTCTTGCAGTGCTGATGCTGCTCAGCAGCCTCACCGCCTGCGGCAAAGATAAGGCGAAAGACTCCAATTTGATCAAGCTCGGTGACTATGAGCTGCTCTACAAGGGCGCGTGCATCATGGAAGATTCGGACGGAAATGACGCGATCGTTCTGACACTGGACTTCACAAACAACGGCAAGGAGAATGCGTCGTATCTTTGGAGCGTCGATGAAACGCTCATGCAAAATGGCGTAGAACTGGAAACAGCAACCGTCTTTGCCGACTACGACACCTTTGAAACCGTGATAGAAGGCCAGTTTGCAGATGTCGCTCCGGGCGCAACGGTGGAAGTCCGGACAGCATATCTGCTTCAGGACACGACCAGTCCAGTCGAGGCTACCTTCGAGCAGTTCTTCGGCAAGAAAAACGGCAAGATCACCATCGACCCATCCTCTCTGAATCGTGAGACTCCCGCAGCTGATACGACCGGCGGTGAACCGCCCGTTGACAGCACGCTGACCTCCGATCCAGCCGAGACCGGCGACGCGCTGCTCGACTGGTGGAACGGCGAATGGTACGGCTGGTGGAAGATGAGCGGCTGTTATGGCTACTACGAGAGCATGGAGGGAAAATGGTGGGATGTCTGCGGCGTCATTGACATCGGCACGGACTACACTGGCACGATCACGCTTTGGGACGAGGACTACACGAGGTCCGAACCCATGGCTTCCGCGCAGGTCAGTCTGAGCGAAGCCGGAACCGGCGAGCACGGCACGGTGATGTCCGAGGGCGGCTGGTTCACAAACGTGGCCCTGGAGCATGCGGACTGGATCGTTGATCCCGCGCTGTTGGACTATGACGACATGATCTGGATCAGCGGCGACTATGAAGATGGCGATGACGAGTTCCACTACGACATCTATCTGCGCCCGTGGGGACTCTACTGGGATGACATGGCGGAAGATACATATCCCTACCGCTATACCGACTGGTATCTGCCTCTGATTGACGCAGGCAAGTCCATGCCGGATGCCATCGGAGAAGACGCTCCGGAAGGAGTTGTTCCGACGGAAGGCGCTCCGCTCACTCCGACGGACGCGATGGCCTCCGGCGGCGACGGCATCGTGACGGAAGAGCAGGTGCAGAAGGGCTACGTCTGGATGAACGAGGTCAACAGGAATATTTTCGATGCAACTTACGATGATATTGTTGCTTACTTCGGCGTGGAAGGTCAGTTCGTCAAGGAAGAGTACAGCGACCACATGAAGGCAAACTACCGCTACTACAAATGGATCTCTGAGGACGACGACTCCCATTTCATCTACGTCAATTTTAAGGAAAACGAGTCGGGCGTTTATACGGTGAGTGCGTACAACACCAGCGGCTTCTCCGGCACAGAAGCCATAGAAAAGTATCTGGACATCGTGAAGGCCGAGGCCGCCGAGGCAAACAAGGCAGCGTCTGCAAACGCCGAGATGAAGGACTTCTCCGTGGAAATCGCCCAGTTTGCAAAAGACGATGTGAAGGTCAAGATCATGACGAAGATCCCGGTATCCGGCTGGTCGTTCGATGATAGTGGGCGCTGCCTGGTGGAAAACGACGATCCCACAGCCTTCGGCGCAGGCGCCATCAGATTCGAGGTAAGAACCAATGTGGAGGACTTCGACTACTACAAGGACAAATTCGAAAACTATCAGGATATCGAAGACCGCGTGATCGGCGGCATCACCTTCCATGGGCGTACCTACAGAAGAATCGGCTATGATTGGATCCAGTATATCGCGCAGCTCGATGACGGACGCGCGCTTTCCATCGGGCTTCGGAATATGGACTGCGTCCCGGGAACGATGCCCGACATCATTCTCAACAACATGACGTTCCAGTAAGGGCAGCGTCCTTCTGAAAATTTGTATGAAAACCGGCTCCCGCCCCAATTTGGAGCGGGAGAATCCGGCTATTTGCGGAGAAACGGAGGTGATGCTGTGAAGCTCAAGGCGTTCCTCATCATGGCAGGTCTATGGATGGGGCTGTTCGGTCTGACCGCCTGCGGCGGCGCTGACGTGCGCACCTATCAGTACCCGGAGACAGCGGTCCTTTTTGACGACTTCCAGATCAAAAAAACCGTTTACAGCCCGGGGGTCATGAAGCTCTATTACCGCGGCGGGCAGTTCAAGGACACGCCCATCCGCTGCTACGACGCAAATTTTGAGGATCTGGGAGATCAGTTTGAATATTCCTTTCAAAACGGCGTTCTGACAGTTCAGGCGGATTTTGCCGAAAAAATCAGCGGGCTGACGATTGAGGACAGAGAACACGACGTTATCTATCATCTGCGCTATCTGGACTCTCCGCAGTTTGCGTGGCTGGCGGATACGTTCTGGCTGGACTACGGTATGATGACGATGGGAGACGAGGCGCGGTATTACAGCGATGCGGAGCGGCAGGCGCAGGCAGAGCGGGAGAGCGCCGAGCATGCGCAGACACGCGATGTTTTTGCGCTGCTCGAGGGCACGTGGATCTCCGAGGATGGTCTGCAAAAATATGTGTTTTCCACGGACGCAGACGGGAGCGAATTGCGTGCGGCGGAGCTGTGGTTCGACGAAACGGAGCAGAAGTGGAATGGCTGGGAGCTGTGCGTCGAGTCCGCGTTTCAGACGCCGTATTTCGGCGGAGAATACAGTAAGGACGTGGCGGAGCACCTGCAGCAGATCGTGCTGGGAAACAGCGATCATGCGGCGGCGGATATGTGCGTCTTGTACGATTCGGAAGAAAACGTCATAAGAGACACGAACACGATCTATCACAAGCAGTGAGCCTGCGGGACATATCCGGAATAACACGATCATAACTGTGTTCGGCGCTGCAATCTGCCCTTGTGGGCTGTAACACTGGTCTGAGAAATGAGGAGCTTAGATGGCAACACAAATCACAAATTATCAATGTCCCGCCTGTACGGGACCGCTCCATTTTGTAGGAGAATCCGGCAGGCTGGAGTGCGATTACTGCGGCTCAAGCTTCGATATCGCAGAAATTGAAGCGTTCTACGCAGAAAAAGAAGCAAAAGCGGCGGAAGCGGCACAGAAGCGGGAAGAAACGGAGGCGGCTCAAAAATCTGCCGAAGCGGAAGAACAAAAGGCCGCCGCAGACGGCTCTGACTGGGATTCTTCCGGCCTGAGCGAGGACTGGGGCGCGGACGCGGCCGACATGAAAGCCTACTGCTGCCCATCGTGCGGTGCGGAACTGCTCTGCGACGCAACGACTGCAGCCACATCCTGCCCATACTGTGGAAACCCGTCGGTGCTTCCGGGACAATTCAGCGGCATTTTGAAGCCCGATTTTGTGCTGCCCTTCAAGCTGAGCAAGGAGGATGCCATCAAGGCATTGAAGAAGCACTATCTCAAAAAGCCTCTGCTGCCATCGACCTTCTCCAAAGCCAACCATCTGGAGGAGATCAAGGGTGTGTATGTACCTTTCTGGATGTACGACGGTGAGGCCAGCGGAAGTGCGCAATTCCATGCTACGCAGGTACATACCTACACCTCAGGAGACTATGAGATCACGGAGACAAGCCACTATGATGTGCAACGCGCAGGTTCCATTGCCTTTGAAAAGATCCCGGTGGACGCATCGAGCAAAATGCCGGACGATTACATGGACTCCATCGAACCGTTTGACTATGCAGATCTCAAGCCGTTTTCCACGGCGTATCTGCCCGGATTTATGGCAGATAAATATGATGTCAGCGTCGAAGACAGCCGGGAACGGGCAGACACACGCTGCGCGGGCTCGCTGCTGAGCGCACTGGAACGCACGGTTTCGGGCTACACCACCTGCAATGAAACGAGCCGGGATATCCACTTGAAGCGCGGCAAGGTGCATTACGCACTGCTTCCCGTCTGGATCCTGAACACAAGGTGGGAGGGAAAAGATTTCCTCTTTGCCATGAACGGTCAGACCGGCAAGCTTGTCGGCAACCTTCCGGTCAGCACGAAACGGGTAATTGGCCTGTTTGCGGCAATCGCGGCATCTCTTATTGCCATCAGTGTGACCGCGCTGCTGCTTTTGGCGCGATAGGGAGGGCTGAGACATGAAAAAAAGAATACGTTGTCTCCTGCTGGTGCTTATGTTCTGCCTTGTGCTCTGCGTGGTCGCAGCTGCGGCTGAGCAGACAGGCGCACAGCTTTCTTACGTGACGGACGCAGCCGGACTTCTCAGCGAAAACGAAAATATGCTGCTGGAAAAGATGGCGGAAAGCGTCTCCAAAAAGTATGGTGTCGGCGTCTACATCGTAACCGTGGAGGACTATCGGGACTTCCATTCTGAAGGCGTCTATAAGGCGACCTACACCATTTACCATGAATGCACCATGGGCGAAGGACCGAACCGCGACGGGATCATGCTCCTGCTCAGCATGGATGATCGCGACTGGGCAATGTTCTGCTACGGCTCACGCTGTGAGTATGCGTTCAACAGCTATGGTCAGCAAAAACTTGAAAAGGTCTTCCTCGACAATTTCGGCGAGAACGACTGGTACGGCGGCTTTGAGGATTACGTCAAAGAATGCAGCGTCTATCTGGAAAAGGCTTCCGCAGGAAAGCCCGTCCGGGCGAGCTTGTTCTATCCGCTCCTTATCGTGATCGGTCTTTCCCTGCTGGCAGCAGCCGCGGTCGTCGCTGTGATATGGCGGAAAATGGAGACCGTATCAAAAAAAGCAACCGCGAACGACTACGTCTCCGCGGGACTCCGGCTTACGGAGCAAACAGATCATTTTACCCATAAGACGACCTCCAGCCGGAAGATCGAGCGCAGCTCTTCCAGCAGCGGAAGCAGTTACAGCGAATCCGGCGGCGGCGGTTCCGGCCGAAGCGGAAAATTTTGAAAGGAGCGACCATGAAAACAACCCCCAGACGAGTATTCGCACTAATGCTGGCGCTGATTCTGTTGTTGTCCCTCTGTGCCTGTGTACAGAAGACGCAAACAGAGCCTAACGAATCGAGAACAAGTACAGATAAGGTAAAAATGCCTACTAAACCCGACAAAAAAACGCCTGAAAAGCAGCCGGAGGAAGCTCCATTGCAAAATGATATGCGTGATCGCACGTCACGCGACGAGGCGTCAGACACACAGCCGGTACAATACGGGTTTTCACAGGAGGCAGAAACCTCTCTTGGATGGCTGCGGGACAGGATCGACTTTCCAATGACCATGTTTGGCGCGGCAT
>ERZ857969.3385-NODE-3385-length-16073-cov-3.623861_pt1 | contig 16073 bp, 10 predicted proteins | sample MGYA00519864_ERZ857969 | MGnify/ENA primary metagenome ERZ857969 (study PRJEB31778, sample SAMEA3449382) | human gut metagenome | biome: human gut; feature: human-associated habitat; material: faeces | place: United Kingdom | collected 2010/2012 ... | reverse complement strand
GGTCATCATCGTCATCGACGGCGCCAAGGGCGTCGAGTCGCAGACCCGCAAACTGATGGAGGTGTGCCGTATGCGTTCGACGCCGGTGATCGTCTTCATCAACAAACTCGACCGCCCCTCCAAGGAGCCTTTCGACCTGCTGGACGAGGTGGAAAAGGAACTGCGCATCCGCGTGCGGCCGCTGGCCTTCCCCATTTCGAACGGCCCCACGTTCCGCGGGGTCTACAACCTCTACGAAAAGAACCTCTCGCTTTTCACGTCGGACGAAAAACTCACCGCCGACGCCCAGACCGCCGAGATTTCCGACCTCGCGTCGCCAGAGCTGGACAGCTACATCGGCGCGAAATTCGCCGAACAGCTGCGCTCGGACGTCGAGCTGGTCGAAGGTGTCTACGACGAGTTCGACCGCGAGGCCTACCTGCGCGGCGAGCTGGCCCCCGTGTTCTTCGGCTCGGCGGTCAACAACTTCGGCGTGCGCGAACTGCTCGAATGCTTCGTCCGCATCGCCCCCTCGCCGCGCCCGGCGCCCACCGCGACCCGCACCGTGGAGCCCGCCGAGCCGAAGATGACGGGCTTCGTGTTCAAGATCCACGCCAACATGGACCCCAACCACCGCGACCGCATCGCCTTCCTGAAAATCTGCTCCGGGACGTTCGAGCGCAACCATAACTACCTGCACGTACGCAGCGGCAAGCAGCTCAAGTTCTCCTCGCCGACGGCCTTCATGGCCGAAAAGAAATCGGTCATCGACTTCGCCTACCCGGGCGACATCGTCGGCCTGCACGATACGGGCAACTTCAAGATCGGCGACACCTTCACCGAGGGCGAGAAGCTCAAATTCACGGGCATCCCGTCGTTCGCCCCCGAGCAGTTCCGCTACATCGAGAACGCTGACCCGCTGAAATTCAAGCAGCTCGCCAAGGGCGTCGACCAACTGATGGACGAAGGCGTGGCGCAGCTGTTCGTATCCTCGCTCAACGGCCGCAAGATCATCGGCACGGTCGGGGCGCTCCAGTTCGAAGTCATCCAGTACCGACTCGAACACGAATACAACGCCGCCTGCCGCTGGGAGCCGATCTCGATCTACAAAGCCTGCTGGATCGAGAGCGACAACGCCGAGCAGCTGGCCGATTTCAAGCGCCGCAAGCACACCAACATGGCCGTCGACAAGCACGGCCGCGACGTCTTCCTCGCCGACACGAGCTACGGGCTCGCGCTCGCACAGGAGAACTTCAAGGATATCCGTTTCCACTTCACCTCGGAGTTCTGATCCGGGGGGGGGCTGTCCGATCCGTAAAAATCCCGGCAGGAACCCATGTGGGATCCCGCCGGGATTCTCTCTTCCTGCCGGCAATACGCCCGCCCCGCCCGCATCAACCGCAATGCCGCAGGCAGGTCGCAGACACGGACATCGCAGACAGGTCGCAGGCATGGACGCCGCACGCACGGACATCGCACGGCCTGCCAGCCGGGCTACTCGAAAACGGGAGCTTCGGCACTCCGGGCGGGTACGTGCCCGCGCACCTCGGGCCACCCGTCATTCCATTCTATCCGGTCGAGAATCAGGTAACGCGGCCCGCCCACCTCGAGCCGGGTATGGTACAGCATCCAGTCCTGCCCCTTATCATCGGTAACGAATTCCGCATTGTGCCCCGGGGCGACAAACCCGTTGCCGTTGCCCACGACCAGTTCGTGGTGCACGCCGAGCATGTCGCGTCCCGCACGATCGACATAAGGCCCCATCAGCGACCGGCTGCGGCCGACGACCACATGGTAATCCTTCATGAAATCGCCCGTCGAGACGATCAGGTAATAGTATCCGTCCCGCTTGTGGATGTAGGTGCCCTCGTACTGGTCGCCGGCGATCTTACGCTTCCCGGCCCCGGGTTTGAGCGATAACCCGTCGTCCGCAAGTTCAATCGCCCAGATGCCCCGGAAACTTCCCCAGAACATGTACTTGTGTCCGTCCTCCTCGATGTAGAACTGGTCGATCGAAATATCGACCCCGATCTCGTCGCTGCCGATCAGTTTCCCGTGGTCGGTAAAGGGCCCGACAGGCGAGGGGCCCGACGCCACGCCGATGGCGTGCTTGTTGTTCTCCCCCGGCTGGGAATAATACAGCACATACCTGTCGCCGATCTTGTTGATGTCCGGCGCCCAGAGGTTGGCCCCGGCCTTGTCGGTTATCTGCGGATGGTTCTCCGCCGTAAAGACCTCGCCGACCTTCGTCCAGTTCACCAGGTCGGACGAGCGCAGGATGGGGATGTTGTTCTTTCCGCTCTCGGTCGCATAGAGGTAAAAATTCCCGTCCTCGGCGCGTATTACCGTGGGGTCGGCCACGAGGAATTCCCGGAAAACCGGGTTCTTGTAGCTCTTTGCCCCGGGGTTCCCGGGCAGGGGATCCCCGTCCCCGCTGCGAGCGGGTTCGGGCGTGCCGCAGGCACAGACCACGGGCAGTAACACCGCCGTGAAGGCGAGTGCGACGAAATAATTTTTCATAGCGTATCTCATTTACGAATTCAACGATATTTTGCCGGAACCGGCAAACAAAGATACGAAAAATACACTGTCTTCGGCCGGGCGGAAGGGGATTTTCCGTTTCCGCCCGGCCGGTGCGGCACGGCAGCAATAAAAAAAGCCTGCTGGTTTCCAGCAGGCTTTCACCTATATATCCGCCCGTTAACGCATCGGCACCTCGATGACCAGCACCTGGGCGTCGGCCGAAGCCCTGATCCCGAAGCCGTCGGTATCCCAGACCCCCATGCCGTCGCGGCGGCCGAGCACTTCGCCGTCCACCTCGGCCAGCCCTTCGATCACGAAGACATAGGCCCCGTTCCCGGGCGTATGCATCCGGTATTCAACGTCATGCCCCTTGTCCAGGTCGAGCGTCGAGAACCAGGCATCCTGATGGAGCCAGCCCGTGTTTTCGCCACCGCGGCCTTCGGGAGCCACGATCGTCCTCAATTCGTTGCGCTTTGCCGGCGCCAGCCGGATCTGGTTGTAACGCGGCGTATGGTTCTCCGCATCGGTCAGCACCCATATCTGCAGGAATTTCACGGGCTCCGTGTCGCTGGCGTTCATCTCGCTGTGCGTAATGCCCGTCCCGGCCGACATGACCTGAATCTCCCCCGGACGCAGCTCCTGCATGTTCCCCATGCTGTCGCCGTGGCGGAGCGCACCTTCGAGCGCAATCGACACGATCTCCATGTTATCGTGGGGATGCGTCCCGAATCCTTCGCCCGGGGCGACCGTATCGTCGTTGAGCACCCGCAGGGCGCCGAAATGGATTCGCCGGGGGTCGTAATATCCGGCAAAACTGAACGTATGGTAGGTATCGAGCCAACCATGGTTGGCGTGTCCGCGCGTCTGTGCGCGGTGAATCGTCTTATTCATAGCAATGATTTTTTATTATACAATCGGTTGGGCGTGAAGCAAACTCCGCGCCAGCCGCGCCTGCGCGCAGCACCTGACGGAATCCGCAGGCTACACCTTCAGAAAGACGTTCTTTCTGTAAAGGAAATAGAGAAACAGCCAGCAGACGGCCACATAGCCGGCACTATTGACCACGGCGGCAAGCGCCTCCGGGCATTTCGACGCCACGCCCCCGAGGAAGAAATCGGATATACGCCCGAAGCCCACGATACGCTGGGCCAGATAGATCGTGATCGAATTGAGTCCCACGACGCGGAAGAAGAGCGTCCAGCGGCGCCATCCCCTGACGTCGATCAGGTAGTAGAACAGGGCGAACATCGCCAGCGAATAGGCAGCCACGACACATACGAACGTACTCGACCACAGCGATTTATTCACAGGCACCACCCCGTTGAAAGCCAGCCCTGCGACCAGCAGCGCCACGGCCGCCGCAATCATCCACGACGCCTTGCGGCCGCCCGACAAGTCCTGCCGCCGCACGAATTCCCCCGTAAACATGCCCAGCATGGCCGTCACCACGGCGGGCACCGTACTGAGCAGCCCCTCGGGGTCGAATGTCTTGCCGTACAGCTTACCCGGCAACAGCAGCCGGTCGACATACCCTGCCAGGCACCCCTCCCGGGTCAATGGCCCTGCGCCCGCGACGTCGGGTGCCGCCACCAGCGCCGACAACAGGCCGTAACCGACCAGTATGGCTGCGGCGATCGCAATGCGCGCCTTCACCCCGAAATTGAGGTACAGCACCGCGGCTATGCCCCATGCAAGGCCGATGCGCCCCAGTACGCTGGCAATACGCAGGTTTTCGAAATCAAGCCTGAACAACCCGTTGTAAATCACCCCCAACAACACCAGCGTCAGCGCGCGGCGGACGATTTTTGCATAGATCGTCCCGGTCGACAACCCCAGCGAACGCTGCTTGGAAAGCGAAAAGGGGAAGCTCACCCCGGCAATGAAGAGGAACAGCGGAAAGATCGTATCGTGGTGGGTGAAGCCGTCCCAGCTGGCATGCCCCATCTGGCTGGCAATGCTGTCGGTCACAGCGTTGGGCCACAGGCCGCACACGGCGACGACGAGCGAGGCGAACCCCATGATAAAGAGCATGTCGAACCCCCTCAGGGCATCGAGCGACTGCAATCGTTCGGACGGTTTCATAATTCGGGTGCTGTTCTTCCGGCCCGATCCTTGTCAGTGATCCTTCTTCGACCGGCCCTATTATACTTTACACAAAGATAATAAGAATTTCTGATATATCCAAATATATCGGGGCCCGGCGGAGCGCATCCGGCCGGGCCCCTGCTTTTTCCACCGGCAACTACTCCAGCTCCAGATTGCTCACCCGGTCGGTCACCCCGAACGGGAAGTCGGGGTAGACGTACAGCCCGAAACGCGGCTCGGTCTGACCGTGCGTGTAACCCCAGATGCTGGCGTAATCCTCCGCGTCCTCGCCCATCTTCTCCAACTGGCGCAGATAGGCCGCCACCGACTTGTTCTCCACGATGTAGATCTCGCCCATACGGTCGATGATCGGGCTGTGGCGGCGCGTCCGGTCGTGGTCGAAACGCAGGATACGCTTCCCCTCGGCCGTGATGCCCACCAGCCGGAAGGTCATGCTCTTGCCGATGGCCGGCAGGTTCAGCACACTGCGGTCGGTGGCCAGGAACGGCAGCCGGTGTTTCTTCATGAAGCGGCGGATGCGCCCGGCCGTGTCGCCCTCGCCGGTCAGCGCCGCATCCAGTTCCGCGGTCTGCTCAGCGGTCATCCGCCCGAAGAGCTTCTCTTCCTGCTGCTCCTGCATCGAGCGGCTGTTGGGCGTGAAGACGGTGTAGTTTTCGCCGAAGCCCTTCACCGAGAAGGTATAGTAACAGACCACGCCCAGCGAGTTGAGCACCTGCCTCAGCCGGGTGGTATGCCCGCGGCGCGATGCCGCGACGGTATATACCAGCTGGTTGGTGATGAGCCACCCGGCGGAAAGTATCTTCCGGATAGCCTCCCGCGCCTCGGGCGTCACCTCCAGCGGCGACTGGAAATGCGTCTGGATGACGAACTGCTTCACGCCGACGGCCGAGGCCTTCTCCCGGAACTCCTTCAGCACCTCCACCAGCTGGTCGTCGATGCGCATCGGCAGGTAAGCCGGCAGGCGCGACCCCAGCCGCACGCGCTGCAACTCGGCATATTTTTCACCGTCGGGACGCGCCTGGTTGGCCTTGCGCTTGCGGCAGGCCATGCGGTAGACCGCCTCGAGGATATTGCGCAGCGTCTTGTTCTGGCTCATCAGGGCGTCGCCGCCCGTGATGAGGATGTCGCGCAGCTGCGTGTCCTCCTCGAAATAAGCCATCAGGCGGCGCAGTTTGTGATCCCAGCTCTCCTTGGGGCGCAGGCTCTCGAACTCGAAATTGAGCCGTTCGCTCTGAAAGTCGTACATCCGCTGGCACGAGGCGCACAACCCGCCGCAGGCACGCCCCATCGTATCGGGGATCAGGATCGCCACTTCGGGATAACGGCGGTGGATATTGTGCCCGTCGGGCAGCAGCCACCCGGCCGCATTGGGTTTTCCGGCCTCGACAACGTCCTCCTTCTCCCAGGCGCGGATATTCCCGTAGGTCTCGACCAGCTGCGGCGAATAGAGGATATAGCTGCGGATCGCCTCGTCGTCGTACGCTTTGCCGGTGATGTCCAGCAGCGAGAGGTAATAGGGCGTGGCGAAGAACGGCATCCCCTTTTTGCGGGCCTTCGACAGCAGGTACATGGTCTCCGCCGAGAGCGAGTTGCCCAGAAACCGGTTCAACTCCGAAGGGCTCTTCACGGCCATCGCCAGGTGGAACCGGAAATCGCCCCACCAGACGCCTACCTGACGGTATTTATCCTCGTAGGTCATCCCCTCCTCGAAACGGAACCGCGAAGGGGTCGACTTGCGGTTCTCGATCTTCTGCACCAAGAGGTGGAGCATACGCTCCCTGTTCTGGGCGCGCACCTCCGCCACCTCGGGATCGAGCCCCGTTGGCCAGCGATCGCTGCGGATACGGACGCGCTGCGGCGTGAGCGGCTGCAACTCCAGCCCCTCAAGGCGCTTGAACTGGAAAAACAGGTCGATGAACAGGTCGCAACGCATCTCCGGGTTCTCCAGCCGCCCCGTGAGGAACTGCCACAGCAATTCCAGCGTCCGCACGGGCATCTGCTCACCGGTCGAAAGTTCGCTCACCTCCCGCCCGTCGTAGCCGATCAGCAGGCGGATCTGTTCCGCCGCCTCGCCCTGCGCCGCCGCATGCCGGGCGACGAACTCTTCGAGCCGGGCCCGGAACTCCCCGGCATCGCGGCTCGCATCGGCCTGGGCAACAAGTCCCGGCAGCTCCTGGCGGAAAAGCAGCCCGAGCTGGTAAAGCGTGAATGAAAGCATTTTCCTTTGTTTCATAAGCACTATCGTTTATTTTTTCGTTATAATTTTCGGATGCGGGCGGCAATGTCCCCGGTACGGTCGTCAGCGTACAAAAAAAGGCACGGCGCAATAAAATCACAGATACACCCGGAACCGCAGGCTCCCCTGCAAATTCCTCCGCATTCAGACGATATACCCGGGAAAAATAACAGCCCTCCGGGCGAATATCAACAGCCGCCGCTCACGGGCGAGCCGGCAAGAATCGGCGGCCTCAAGGCAAAAAAACGACGGCCGCCATACGGAATCCGCTACAAAGATAAGAAAAAATTTGAAACCTCCCGTCCGCGGCCTTCCGGGTTTCCCGCACCGCCCGCATCTTCCGTATCCCATAAAATAACGTATTTCCCCGCAGAATCGTATTCTCCCCGCCCGCACAGCCCCTGCCCGTAAACAGATACAAAAACAAGAAAGCCTCGACAATCATCAGATTATCAAGGCTTTTCGAAAAGTCGGGATGACAAGATTCGAACTTGCGACCACGCGCCCCCCAGAGGAGAAATTTATTTTTTCCGATAAACGTAATTAACTTTATTTTAGTATATTTACATCACGTACAGATAATTGCGATTTTGACTTATTGTCATCTATTGCGATTTTTCTTGTACCACTTTTGTACCACCAATTATTTTGCATCGGGAAATGGCCTATTCGGTTCGCATCGTTTTACGGAAATACAAACCCAATTCAATGGGGTATCACATTCTCCAATTATGCGTCACTAAAAACAGCAGTCGCAAGCGCATCAGTCTGAAATTATACGTTGATCCGGCCTATTGGGACAATTCGGCCGAACGACTTACCATCGAACGGAATCTGAAAGGCGAAAAACAGCGGGAGGCCAATAAGAAACGCATTCAGGACAATGCCTTTCTGGACAAGGTCAAGGCCCGCGCCCGCGAGATTATCGAGAAGTTCGAGATAGACGGCATCGACTGGACGCTGAATCAATTTGAGGAAACATTTTTGAACCCCTCCAAGCAGGGCAAATTCTGCGCATACCTCGAAAGTCACATCCAAACATTAAGGGATACCGGACATACGGGCAACGCCAAATGCTATTTCGAAACGCTTCGACTGCTCAAATATTACGACAGCAAGCTGAATCAACGGCTGTTTTCCGACATTGACCTGCGTTACGTGCGCAATTTCGATACGTTCCTGCAAAAGCGAGGTTGTAAGGGCAATACCCGCAAATATTATTTCAAGGCATTGCGGGCTATATTGAATCAAGCGAAACGAGAAGGCGTCGGTTCGGAAGCGGCCTATCCTTTCGTCAAAGGCGGCTTCGAAATCGCCAAGTTGGAAGAAGCGACCGAGAAACGCTACCTCCCGCCTCAAGACTTGCAAAAACTCAAAGATACGCCCGCACAGAATCCGCAGAACGAATACGCACGGCAACTCTTTCTTTTTTCTTACTACTGCTACGGAATGTCGTTTGTCGATATGGCCTACCTTACGACCGATCATATTCAACGGCTGGCCGACGGGAATTATATCGTTTACAAACGCAACAAAATTAAGCACCAAAAGAACGTAACCGCCATCCGAATCCATATCACGCCGGAGATTCAGGGATTGATCGAACGGCTGAAATCTGCCTCGCCTACTGTCGAAAATTATTTGTTACCGATCATCACTTGTTCCGGCTATACAGGCGAGAAGCTATACAACCACATCCGAAGCCGTTACGCCAAATATCAAAAATATTTGAAATCGTTGGCCGAAGAACTCGGTATCGATTATCATTTGACCAGCTATGTAAGCCGTCATACAATGGCAATGACTTTGCAATACAATAAAATCCCGCGCGAAATCATTTCGCAGATGCTCGGTCATGCCGACCTCGAAACGACCAACACCTACCTCGACAGCTTCGACAACAAAGTAATCAACGAGGCGGCAAAAGTTTTGTAATAGGCCAACAATGGTTTAATTTTTTTTGTATATTTGCGCTATGAGCGTAAAAAACGAGTCGAAAATAAACCAATTACTGCAAGAGGTTCCGGCTGGAGCCGTGTATCTGACCTCGTGGATGAAGCAAAATAACATACCGCATTCCACCCAACACAGATACGTCGAATCCGCTTGGCTGACTCCCATAGGCACAGGTGTAATGATCCGCACGGGCGATACGCCGACGTTATACGGAGCCATATACAGCCTCAATACGCAGGCTGACAAACATCTGACAATCGGAGCCATGTCAGCATTGGAGATACACGGATATTCGCACTATCTCCCGATGGGCAGGCCGACCGTTTCGCTGTCTGCGCCACAAAAGGAGTATTTACCGCTTTGGTTCAGAAAATACGACTGGGGAGTTACGCTCCGGCTGTTTACCACCGAAATATTCAATTCCGACACCGGAATCACCACCACCCGACAAGGGGTTTTCGAGTTGCCGATCTCTACCCCGGAACGGGCGTTTATGGAGTGTCTGCACCTCGCTCCGCAATATTACGACATTACCGACCTTTATTATGTGATGGAAATGCTGTCGATACTCCCGCCAAAGAATGTACAACGACTGTTGGAGGAGTGCCGTTCCGTCAAAGTGAAGCGGCTGTTCCTCTTTATGGTCGAAAAGGCCCGTCATGCGTGGTTCGAGGCCCTTGACCTCGACCGGATAGACCTCGGCAGCGGCAAGCGGGTAATCGCCAAAGGAGGTGTTTACAATAAGAAGTACCAAATCACAATTCCGGCAGAACTGAAAAATGATTAATCAAGAGTACAAAGAGCGCGTGCGGCTGTTGCTCCGCATTATCCCGATTATATCGGCGGAAGAATGTTTTGCCGTTCACGGCGGCACGGCAATCAATCTGTTCGTGCAAAATCTGCCGCGATATTCGGTGGACATCGACTTGACTTATATTCCCGTCGAGCCACGAGAAGCAAGTCTCGCCCATATCAAAGAACGGCTGAAAGCGATAAAGGCAAAAATCGAGGCCGCGATACCGGGCATTGCGGTACGCGAAGTTCCTAACAAACTGATCTGCACCCATAACGGGCATTTCGTCAAAGTGGAGGTAAACGACGTGAAGCGAGGCATCATCGCACCGCCCGTCGAATTGCCCTTATGCGATCTCGCCCAAGAAGATTTCGGCGTATTCTGCAAAGCCCGCATCGTACCTCTGTCACAACTCTATGGCGGCAAGATCACGGCGGCACTCGACCGCCAGCACCCGCGCGATCTATTCGATGTAAGCCTGATGCTCGATTATATCAAAGACTTTGACCAGATCAAACGCGGTTTCATCTTCTGCCTGCTGGGAAGCGACCGCCCGATCTTGGAGTCGCTCAACCCCAATTTCAACGACCAGCGCAACGCCCTGACCAACCAGTTCGAAGGAATGTCCTCGACGCCGTTCACCTATGAGCAGTACGAAGCGACCCGCCGCCGACTGGTCGAGTATATCAACCACCATCTGACACCGACCGACAAAGCATTTTTACTCGGATTCGAGGACGGGACACCGGATTGGGACGCATCGGAATACCGGGATTTCCAGCATTATCCGTCGATTCAATGGAAGCTACTGAACATCCGCAAACTGAAAGGAAAAAATCCACAAAAGCACGAGGACGGCATAATCAAGTTACAAAATTATTTTGGATCCTAATGTACGACGACATAGTAGATTACGATGATTTTTCAGAAAGAGTAGGTTCTGAAAACGACATCCTTGACCTAATTTACGATGAAATTTGGAAGAAAACATATTGCCCTAAATGCAAAAGATTCAATACCCACAGCAGAAGCAAATACGCTTTAAAAAATATTCTTTGTCATCATTGCAGTACACAGTGGTCTGCCCTGCAAGAGACAATATTTTTCAAGACACGCATCGATTTAGTTAAATGGTGCTATGTCATTTATGCAATATCGTTTTACCCCCGAAAAGTATCTGTTAAATGGCTCATGACCGAGTTGAAGATCAACTCCTATAACACGGTCTGGCATATGGCAAACAAAGTTAAAGCTGTTGCCAACCATAGCCCAAAAGACAAATGTATTTTCAGAGAATTAGAAAACATATTCCGCCGGCACAGATTTATATAGCAGGATATAAAATTCACATAACAGGATAAATAATATAAACAACACGAGAACCGCATAAAAAAAGTAAAAAAACTTCAGCCAATAGTATCTTTTTCTACACCACATCTCGAAAATTACTAATAATCAATATAATATGACTGACATTTTTCAGTCATATTTTTTTGTTTAATCCATAAAAAACGATATAAACCCTTCAAAATAAAAAATACACAAAATATTGATAATTAATATTTATAAGAAATATTTATAATAAAATCAAAATACCGTCAAAATATCCATTCGTATTAGGAGTGCATAACTTAAATTTTTAAGCTTATGCACAACAATTACTTCTCAAAATTCGGGGATGATTTTCCCATCGCAGCTCTTACTGTAAAACAGTTCAAAGAGCTTTACCTCTCTCTTAATCTCAAATTCCGACCTGCGCCGATTCGCTCCGATGTAATGTGTATCGATGAGGTAGTTAAACTCTCGGGCTATTCGAAAGCCAGTATTTATAAGTTTACGCATCGGAGACTTATCCCGTTTCATAAGCCCGCCCATGGTGGACGACGCCTTGTATTCATCCGACAGGAAGTCGAAGAATGGATGAAGCAGAATACCTGCCCCTCTATTGAACAAGAGTGTAATTACCGAATCGAAAATATAACCACTCACAGATCATGAACAACGATATTAAGAAACCACAACCTCCGAAGCAAATATTAAGGGCCGGAATATATGCTCCAGTTCCGACGTTCGAGGAAGCCTTCAAAGATTCAACAAAAACAGCGGAAACTGATATTGATACTGATGATGACCTTGACAAAAGTTATTTTCGATTCTATTATTCATATTATAATTCAATACAGACTTTATCAAAAGAAAATCAATTTTTAGCCTTTAAGGCAATTGTTGAATATGCGTTCACTAATATAAAAAATGAGGACCTCCCTAAACCTGTATTAGGAATCCTGCGAACGATTCGACCGTTCATTAAAGCACAAAAGAAAAGACAGATTGCAGGCATGGCTGGTAAATCATTCGGGAAATTAGGCGCACCGTATGGCAAAAAGGGTGGGAGGCCGCGCAAAAAAGAGGCAAAAACAGAATAGAATTGACTCAAAACCGCATCGAAAAAATTGGCCTATAATACAAATATAGGCCAATTTACAAAAAAAATAGAAACCCCCTAAAATAAGAAATCAAACACATGAAAAATGAAAAAATAAATTATAATCAGAAAGTAAACAACGATTGTGTTGAAATCATCCCTTTCACTCAAAAGGTTTATATTTCGGCCTTCAAAAACTGCTACACACCTCAGCCTGCCGCATATGGGAAATTAATTTATTGGCTGGTAATGACGCGGTTTAAAGATAGAGTCATTGCATACAGAAAATGTAAAGACCCTCAAAAACGGCAAGCCATAAAACGCAATTTACCTGCGATCACTCCCAGCGGATTATTTAGAGGGAAACGGTGCAAGGAAAATTTATTCCGCCATAGTTGCATGGTCTGCATTGATATTGACGCAGACCCCAACAACCCACGAAGTGGAACGGAGTGGCATAAACAAATCAAAATTATTGCCGACCATTTCGACAGTTTAGTCTATGGCGGATTATCATTAAGCGGTCATGGCATTTACCTGATATTTCGTATTGCAGATCCCACCAAACATTGGGAACATCTTAACTCTCTCATGATCGAAATCGAAAACCTAACAGGATTAAAAGCAGACCGAAGTTGTATGGATGTAACTCGTCTACGAATTGTCAGCTACGATAGACAGGCCTATCTTAATACCCAAGCAAAAGCATATTCAAAAACAGTAAATAGAGAATACGAAATTTCATTGCAACAAATATATTCAGAGCGTCCCGTTTCCTCAAAAACGGTAGCCGAGCGGCATAAAACTTATGAACGAGTAATAATTCTCATCCATAAACTGAAACGCAAAAGAATAGACATCACTCGAAACTATAACGAATGGTTCGACATCGGATGCGCACTCGCCTCTGAATATGGCGTTAAGGGATTGCCGCTATTCCAAGCCGTTAGCAGTTTACATCCGAACTACGATCCGGACAAATGCGCAAAGCAATATCGGCAATGCCTGAAACACAATTATAAAAAGATTCAAATAGCAACCTTTTTTTATATTTGCCAAAAATATGGTGTAACATTCAAGTAGACCAACCATTCGACCAATGGAGCCGGAATCCTATTCACAGATTCCGGCTTCTTTTGTTATATTTATCACGTGCGTAGATAATACCCGAAAGCATGTTTGGCGAAATTTGCACAACAAGGCCCCGATGGGTGTCGTCAATTGCGAAATATTTTTTACCTTTGTCTTGTCGCGCAAGCGGCGTATATTGGTGAAAGTGTTTCGATTTAACCTCGAATAGGAATCTGGAAAATTCAATTTGCTGAGGGTAAACGACGACACTCATCACTTGTATTGGTATGCGAGATATAATCCCATACTATACAGGTGTGGGGTCTTGTGTCAGTTTATTTCAGCAAAGGTATTCCAGAACCTCTATTCGAATAAACCGGGCAGCTCCACACTTTCTTTTTGTAATCATGCCAAGTCGGGGCTGGGTGGCAACAATGTTTACTACCATGCCTAAAACTACCGTACACACGATCTTGCAAGAAATTGGCATTCGCGCATTACGCGAGTATATCTACAAGCACCTCCCTGCACCGGATTTCCACTCGCACGATTTCACAAGGAACTTCGAACGTCATTTTACAACCCAGTATATTCAGATGCAGGGGCTATATGCACGCAAAAGCACAATTGGAGCACGGAATACGACAATATCTTCCGAAATCGGAAAATTCCTTGGTCGGAATAGTGATTTGTTACAAATTGAGAAAGGTCCCAAGCGCATATCTATCAATATGAATGGCAAAAAGTCTGCGGCTCGTATATGGCATAAAACTTCGCAATTATGAAACGTCTACTTTTACTTACAATCCTAATCGGCTTACTGTTCACCAGCCCTAACAGTTTCGCCCAATCATCCAAACCCAAACGCGCCACCATTAAATACGAGAATGGCGTCAAATATGTCGGAGAAATCCGGAAAGGCAGTCCCAAAGGGAAGACGAAACTTAAACATGGCAACGGCATTATGTATTTCGCCAATGGGGATCAACTCGACGGAGAATGGAGTAATGATCAATGCAAACGCGGAACCTATAAATTTGCCAACGGAGATGTTTTCGAGGGCGAAATTACTACGAGTTCTATTCGGGATGGAAAAATGATTTTTTCTTCCAATCACGGAACAATGACTTTTACACTTGAGGGCGTTATCAAATTTAGCTATAAAACATGGACCTACCCGGCTAATTGTAGTTTTACTGGAACAATCAAAGATAAAAAGCCTTATACAGGTACTTTTGATTGCACATTAACAACAGAAGATGGCGACCGTTTTACTGGAAGGCTGTCCGACGGACATTTCGGTTACGGTAAAATCGAATATGCCAATGGCGACTCGTTCGAAGGAAGCTTCATATCCGACGCTCCGTCAAACGGCAAATATCGCTACGGGAACATCACGGAAATAACAAGAGCAAATCACAAATGGGAAATTCCAGCCGGATGCGTTTTTGAGGGTCGTATCGTCCCATTTACAGGAACAGTCAACATGGCAATCACCAATGCGGCCGGAGATAAGTTCGTCGGAAAACTCAATAATGGCGCACCGGATGAAGGCACAATGGTTTTTGCTGCCACAGGGCATACCGAAACGGGAAAATGGAAAGACGGATTATCCCCTCGTGAATACCAGATTCAGCAGCGTGCCAAAGAACGAGCACGAGACTCAATTACTAAGGCGTTCGTGGCGCAACAACGAATAAACGACGCCATACGAGATAAACGAGACCTCAAAAATTTTGAGGATTATATGACTAAACACGACTATTTTGCCATTCATTGGGACGGTATTACCGGGTCTATACTACATGGCGCAAGTATCAAGTTAGCTCAATTATATACCGGAAAGAAAATCATCTACAAAGATGATATTTGTGTATGCCGAAAAATCGAGTACATAACAGCGAATAACCGTATCAAATTTACAATTAGCACATCAAATGGCAATGATAAAATACTATATCTAAAACGATTATCCTATTACGACTACCCACAACAGCGTAATTTCAACTATCCGGATAGCTTCACTTACAGATACTACAATTGTGGTGTAGTCGAAGATACTGAATTATTAAAGAGCCATTTAGAGGGTTGGGTAAGCACTGATTTATACTTGGCTTCTGATATTGAAACAGCCAAAAACAGAGCGAAAAATTATTACATCAGTCAATATGGTAATAAATACGGCATAGCCGTACTAAATCGGAAAATCGAATTGGGTATGACCGTTGAAATGGTACAGGCGATAAAAGGCAAAGGCGACATCAGTCAATATGTTTCCGAAGGCCGGAAAATTACCATATTGTCATATGGAGGCGTTCGGAATGCCTTGATTGCCACAGTAGTATCGCCTGTAAACACATACACGTTCGTAAATGGCAGACTTACGGAATACACCACAAACGAAGGACAAGGAACCGTCATATGGAATTGACAAAAAAACGAATAATCATCGGGGTAGTCATAGCGTGGGGACTTTTCTGTATAGTATCCATACTGAACGACAGCATTGTACAACGACAAGCAAAGAAAAAAGCCGAAATGGATGCCGCCATCGAAGCCCAACAAGCTCTATTGCTACAATCCGTTATTCCGGACACAACCGGAACCGCCCATTTCAGTATGAAAATATCACCCGAAGCCGAAGCACTAATTGCAGAACTGAACGAAGTGGCTAAAGCGGAAAATGAAAATGCGGAGCGGTTTTTCTCTCCGGATATGAAATATGCCGCCTATATTTCGGAATCACTTGATCCGTTTATCGAAAGAAGTATCATTAACGGAAATTATATAGCGGACGGGCCTCAATACATCAATGGAATAGATCTGATCGAACTGACTACCGGACAAGCTCGTCAACTCGTTCGGCCCAATCAAGAGATGACCGGAGAGTATATTTCAAACATAGAGTGGAACCTCGAATCGAATGCCATCTATTTCACCTGCAATAACGGTACTATCGGTTCGTGTGAAGTTTACCGATGTGA
>ERZ857969.3384-NODE-3384-length-16074-cov-21.962794_pt1 | contig 16074 bp, 13 predicted proteins | sample MGYA00519864_ERZ857969 | MGnify/ENA primary metagenome ERZ857969 (study PRJEB31778, sample SAMEA3449382) | human gut metagenome | biome: human gut; feature: human-associated habitat; material: faeces | place: United Kingdom | collected 2010/2012 ... | reverse complement strand
TTATCGGTGATGTACGCAACCTCCAGTCTTGTAGGAACGCCATGCCGGGAGTAGACTATATCTTCCATGCCGCTGCCTTGAAGCAGGTTCCGAGTTGCGAATTTTTTCCTATGGAAGCTGTCAAGACGAATGTAATCGGTACTGACAATGTATTGACGGCTGCTATTGAGGCGGGTGTTGGTGCCGTAATCTGCCTTTCCACGGATAAGGCTGCCTATCCAATCAATGCTATGGGTATCACCAAAGCTGTTGAGGAAAAGATAGCGGTGGCAAAGAGCCGTTACTCCGGTAAGACTAAGATTTGTTGTACGCGTTATGGTAACGTGATGTGTTCCCGTGGTTCAGTCATTCCTCTCTGGATAGAGCAGATCCGCAATGGTAATCCTGTAACGTTGACCGAGCCTAAAATGACGCGCTTCATCATGTCATTGGAAGAGGCGGTGGATCTCGTATTGTTTGCTTTCGAACATGGTCAGAATGGTGACATCCTCGTTCAGAAAGCTCCGGCTTGTACCATCCAGACTCAGGCGGAAGCTGTCTGTGAGCTCTTTGGCGGCAAGAAAGAAGACATTAAGGTTATCGGCATTCGTCATGGAGAGAAAATGTATGAAACATTGCTGACCAATGAGGAATGCGCCAAAGCAGAGGATATGGGCAATTTCTATCGTGTACCGGCAGATAACCGCGGGTTGAATTACGACAAGTATTTCAAAGAGGGTGAGACAGAGCGTAATACGCTTACAGAGTTCAATTCAAACAATACGAGAATCCTTAACGTGGAAGAAACCAAAGCCAAGATTGCAGCTTTGGAGTATATAAAGAAGGAGTTGAGCGGTGAGGGCAACTTCGTACAGTAATAAAATTATGAAGATATTAGTAACCGGTGCCAAAGGTTTTGTTGGGAAGAATCTTTGCGCCCAACTTAATAACATCAAGGACGGTAAGGCTCGTTGTTATGGTGAACTGAAGATTAGTGACGTATTTGAGTACGATCTTGACTCTACTCCAGAACAACTTGATAATTGGTGCAAAGAAGCCGATTTCGTATTCAACCTTGCTGGGGTAAACCGCCCTAAAGACAATGATGAATTCATGAAAGGTAACTTCGGCTTTGCAAATACATTGCTTGATACCTTGAAGAAATATCATAACACTTGTCCCGTTATGCTTTCCTCCAGTGCGCAAGCCTCGTTGACCGGTCGTTTTGGTAACAGCGAATATGGTCGTAGCAAAAAGGCGGGTGAAGATCTTTTCCTACAATACGGTAAAGAGACAGGAGCCAAAGTTTTGGTCTATCGTTTTCCGAACCTTTACGGAAAGTGGTGCCGTCCAAACTATAATAGTGCTGTAGCCACTTTCTGCAATAACATTGCCAATGACTTGCCTATACTGGTCAACGATCCGAGTGTAGAACTTGACCTGCTTTACATTGATGACCTTGTGGACGAAATGATTTATGCCCTGAAAGGAGAGGAACATCATTGCGAGTTCGAGGGTCTTGACGTACATCCGGAGGCTGACGGTAGATATTGCTATTGCCTTGTCACCCATAAGGTGACGCTTGGTGAAATCGTAGGTTTATTACATCAATTCGCGGAAATGCCTAAGACGCTGATGATTCCGGAAATTCCAGCCGATTCATTTGCAAAACGTCTGTACAGCACGTTCCTAAGTTATTTGCCAAAAGAAAAAGCGATTTTCGACTTGAAGATGAATGTGGACCAGCGTGGTAGTTTCACGGAACTTGTACATACTTTAAACTGCGGCCAGATAAGCATTAATATCTCCAAACCGGGCGTTACCAAGGGCGAACACTGGCACAATACCAAATGGGAGCAGTTCATTGTGGTCAGCGGACATGGACTTATCCAACTTCGTAAGGAAGGAACAGATGAAGTTTTGAACTATGAGGTGAGCGGAGAGAAAATACAGTCTGTCATCATGCTTCCTGGTTATACTCATAACATCATCAATCTCTCTGATACGGAAGATCTGGTGACAGTGATGTACTGCAATGAGATATTCAATCCTAATAAGCCGGATACATACTTTGATAAAGTAGAAAAATAATATGGAAAAACAACCTAAATTCGATTATTCAGATATAAAATTTAAGGATAATGGTAAATTGAAACTGATAATCGTTGTCGGCACTCGTCCCGAGATTATCCGTTTGGCGGCTGTCATCACCAAATGCCGTCAGTATTTTGATGTTATTCTTGCCCATACAGGTCAGAATTACGATTATAACCTCAATGGCATATTCTTCAAGGACTTGAAACTGGCAGAGCCGGAAGTTTATATGGATGCAGTAGGCGATGATTTGGGAGCTACTTGTGGTAACATCATCAACTGCTCCTACAAACTCTTTGCACAGACTAAACCTGATGGGGTACTTGTACTGGGGGATACCAATTCATGTCTCAGTGTTATAGGGGCCAAGCGTCTGCACATCCCTATCTTCCATATGGAAGCTGGAAACCGATGTAAAGACGAGTGTCTTCCCGAAGAGACGAACCGCCGTATTGTTGATATTATTTCTGATGTTAATATGGCTTACTCTGAACATGCTCGTCGCTACCTCGCTGACTGCGGTTTGCCAAAAGAACGTACTTATGTCACGGGCTCACCTATGGCAGAGGTTCTTCACAACAACCTTGCTGAGATAGAGGCTAGTGATGTTCATCAAAGACTTGGTTTGGAGAAAGGCAAATATATTTTGCTCTCAGCACATAGAGAGGAAAACATTGATACAGAGAAAAATTTTATGTCTCTCTTTTCTGCTATCAATAAAATGGCAGAGAAGTATGATATGCCAATTCTCTATAGCTGTCACCCACGCTCACGCAACCGCCTTGTTGCATCAGGTTTCCAACTAGATCCACGTGTTCAGGTTCAACAGCCTCTTGGCTTCCATGACTACAACTGTCTCCAGATGAATGCCTTCTGTATAGTCAGTGATAGTGGTACACTCCCAGAGGAATCAAGTTTCTATGCATCTATTGGCAAACCAATCTCTGCTGTCTGTATTCGTACATCTACAGAGCGTCCAGAGGCTCTTGATAAGGCTTGCTTTATTCTGAGCGGTATTGATACCAAGGGACTTCTTCAGTCAGTAGACCTTGCGGTTCAGATGACCAAGGATGGTAATCATGGTATCCCTGTTCCAAACTATACTGATGATGTGTCAAATAAGGTTGTGAAGATTATTCAGAGTTACGTAGGGGTCGTTGATAAGATGGTGTGGCGCAAGGAAGGTTTGTAGTACATTGTCGAATTTGAGAAGTTTTTAATATAGAAACAGAGCACATGCACAGGTGGTGCTTTGCACATGGTTCAATACCATCATGTGCTCCAATTGTTAAATTATATCTACAATCGAATAAATCGATTACCTTTCTTAAGGATTAATTTATGAAATAACAAAAGTAATAATTATATAATGAATGTATAATTATTAGCAGAGTGGTCAACAATCTAGAGTTGCCATTAATAAGCCAATTTACCCAAAGAATAGAAAATAGAAATCATGTTCGAAAAAATATCACTGTTTCTGAGTTATATACGTTTAAGGATTAAGAGTATGCTTAGTCCAAACAGCAGGATAGTTCTTACAGGTTTTTCAAGAGTAAACCGAAATACTGAGATTGAAGTGGCTAACAAATCCCTCTTAAAAATAGGAAGGGGGGTATATATAAGGTCAGGAGTAGTTCTTTCTGTAAGGGAAGGAGCAACTTTGGAATTAGGTAATGGAGTATTCATCAATCGTAATACAATAATTACATCAAGAAGGAGTATAATAATAGAAGATGGAGTCACAATAGGCCCAAACGTATGTATATATGATCACGATCATAATGTAAATAATAGGGGTGAGTATATTCTTCAAAATGTGGTAGTTAAAAAAAATGTATGGATCGGTTCAGGAGTAATAATTCTTAAAGGTGTCACTATCGGCGAAAATGCAGTTGTTGCTTCTGGTAGCGTTGTAACCAAGGATGTACCTGATAATACAATTTTGATTCAGAAAAGACAGTCTTTTTTAAAGAAATATGAGCGATAACACAAATATTAAGAAGAAAGCAGTAAAAGGAGTGGCATGGAGTGCGATAGAACGATTCTCTGTACAAGGAGTTCAGTTCATAATTTCTATCATTCTTGCACGTCTTCTTACGCCAAGCGATTTCGGTTTAGTGGCAATTGTGCTGGTATTTTCAACGATTTTTCAGGCAATAAATGAGTCTGGTTTTAATACAGCTTTAGTTCATAAGCAAGACAGGGATAATCTTGATTTTTCAACAGCATTTGTAACCAATTTGGCAATAGGTGTCATATCATACTGCATTTTGTTTTTCTTGGCTCCCTTAATTGCAAAATTTTATGAGAATGAGAATCTGATTAATGTTATGAGACTATGCTCTCTGTCATTAATCATCAATGCGTTTGGATTAATACCAATGGCTGTTTTTACTATACGGGTTGATTTCAAAACACAGGCAAGAGCGTCTTTTACAGCTGCAGTTATATCTGGATTAGCAGGTATCGTATCAGCGTATTACATTAAGAATGTATATGCTATAGTCATTCAGTATCTTGCTTATAATATAGTTTATGTCTCTTTGATGTGGATGTTCGTGAAATATAGTTTCAATGTCAGGTTTTCTACTGAGAGATTTAAGTCATTATGGAACTACGCTTATAAGCTAATTTTGGCAAGATTAATTTATTTAATTTTTGATGACATATACTCATTGGCTATAGGCAAGTTATACACTCCTGCGCAATTGGGATTCTATAATAGAGCAAATTCTTTTCGACAAGTATCTTCAAAGAATATAATCAATATCGTTCAAAGGGTATCTGTTCCATTACTCTGCGAGAATCAGAAAGATAACTTGGCAATGGTGCGTGTACACCTCAAATTCATGAAGGCGACAGCCTTAATGGTATTTCCTATAGTTACGGGCCTTATGGTACTTTCTAAACCTTTTATTACTGTACTTTTGGGAGAAAAGTGGCTACCTACAGCTGATTTGTTTCTCCTTGTATGTCCAATAGAGTTCTTTTATTTAATAAGTACATTCAACCGTAATATTTATAATGCAACTGGAAAAACGGACTGGGCGCTGCAATCAGAGATTGTAAAAAAGATGTTCTTTATTTTGATTTTTCTTATTACTCTAAATTCTAGCCTTCAGGTCTTTCTTATAGGTCTTATAATTATTTCCATATTAGAAATGCTTTATGATACCTACTTCGCAAAAAAACAGATAGGTGTAACATTATTTGAACAACTGAAATCATTATTACCTGTCTTATTGGCTTCAGCCGTGATGGGCCTACTTGTATCATTTGTATATTTTATAACTTCTAACATCTATTTTCAGCTTATCATAGGCGTTATTATTGGTGTAGTATCATACACTTTTATATGCTATTGTTTCGATATTTCTGATTTTAAAGCTAATGTAACCATCTTCCTAAAATCAAAAATACGCTGAAAATTATGTTTATAGTTTATTTGATTCTTTCCATTCTATTGCTGTTAGAAGAGTATATTCGACTATCTACGATTGGATTTACTAATTCTTACCTTTCAGAAGAAGTATTTATCGGATTATTCTTAATAACATCAGTTGGATATCTGTATAAGTGCAGGCGGCAGAATCTTTTTTGCTTTGAGACATTTTTCCTTGCTTTTAGTTTCTTGATAATCTTTTTTGATTATTTGGCACTTTCTACTACTTCAGATGCCGGTCTGATTGGATCTTTGTGGGGCAGATTTAGCGATGTGATTAGGATAAAGACTCTTTATGTATCTGTGCTCGCCACATTTATCTTCTTACTTGGTAGCTATGTTTCAGATTTGAAAGCCCAAAAATACCTATTAGAGGCTAGTGAGAAAATTATATTAAGTAATAAGTTAGGCATTAATGATTTGAAATATGTTTCTAAGATATTGACAATGGTAACATTGCTGTATTTCGTATATCTATTTGCTATTGGCTATATATCATCTTGGTTTAGGTATGGAACAGATTCATCGTCATACGTAAATACAAAGATTGTCTATCTGACTGTTTTGTGTCTATCGAGTACGGTAGCGCAATTCTCACAATACGCAGGACGTACATTCTCATCTGTATGGGAGTTTGTAAAACATCTAGATAAGTTCTATCTTTGTGTAATTGGTACAGTAACGTTCTTGCTATTGATTTCAGGAAATAGAAACGAAGCTTTATACGTGGTACTCCCTATGTCAGTATGCTATTCAATACTCGTTAAGAATATTACTAATAAAGAGTTTTTGGTGCTGTTTCTTGCTGGATTTCTACTGATGGTTTTTATCGGATTTACACGCCAAACTGGAGTAGAAAATGGTTTAGATGAAATGGGCTTTAATTTGTTTGAGTTTACACGAGATTTTGGTTATGCTAATATTGATTCTATGTACTTAATAGGAGAAACTGATAAAAATGGAGTGATGGGATTTAATCTTGGCATTATCACTTTATTATCTGCAATACCTTTTCTTGGCGGAATATTAGTATCTGCATTTGGGATAGAAGAATCTACAAGATCTGCTGTTGCTACTTCAGAAGGAATGGGAATCTCATATACTGGACTCGGAACAAGCCTTGTTGGAGACACTTACTATACGGGCGGAATAATCTTTACATTTATATACTTTTATCTGTTAGGGAGATTGATGTCTTATCTGCATAACAGATATTATAAAAGAAAGATTATTAATGTATACACACTGGTTATTTATTCCTTTATGCTTTCAAATGCAATCTACTGTTTGCGATCTGAGTGGTATACGAGCTTTAGGTATATTGGTTTTAGTATAATTCTATTATTTGTTTTCGGAGCATTAAAAATTAGAACAAGATGAAAAAGATATTGTTTATCCTACCTGAATTTAAGTTCGGAGGGACTGTTTATAGTACATTAAACATGGTGTCCTTGTTAGATAAGGATATGTATGATGTCTATGTGTTACCAATGACGCATCAAGGACCAATGAAGGAGGAGTATGAGAATATGGGAATAAAGTTACTTCCTGAAAATTTGTTATTGGCTTCTATTTACGGTAACGTTAAGGAAGAAAAGCGACCATTTGCTCGTCTATTCTACTACGGAATTAAAGCATTTCGTAGAGTATATATGCATTTCGGTAAAGACTTTGAAATGATAGTTGTGCGAATAGCTTCTCAAAAGTATAGTAAAATGCGTTTTGATGTAGTAGCGTCTTGTCAGGAAGGAGCCCCTACAAAGATGGCTTCTGTCATAAAAGCAAAAAAGAACATCGCATGGTTTAGATGTGAGGCAACCAAGTATTTTCCAAATCTTCCAACAACAAGCCATAATGAGTATTATAAACCGTTTGATAAGATAGTTTGTGTATCACAATGTACATGTGATGATTTCAAGCTCTGTTTGCCTCAGTTTGCTGATAAAACTATTGCTATCCACAATGCCCAAAACTTGGAAGATATTTATTCAAAGGCTAATGAAATTGTTGATGATCCTCGTTTCGATACGACTCGCTTTACTCTCATCTCATTGGGAAGAATGAACCCTTCAAAACGAATGGCAGAGATTCCAAATGTTGCAAAAAAACTTAAGAACGCTGGCTGTTCATTCGATTGGTACATACTTGGTGATGGTAATGTAGGGGGTGAACAAGAGAGGTGTGTTAATAACATTGAATCATTAGAGGTTTCTGATTGTGTTCATTATCTTGGTGGTAAGGTGAATCCATATCCGTATATCAAGAAGTCTGATCTCCTTGTAAGCCTTTCTTTGGTAGAAGCATGTCCTCGTGTAGTAAACGAGGCCCTTATTCTCAAGAAGCCATGCATATGTACGGATTTTGCTTCTGCGCACGAGTTCGTCTTTGATGGCAAAAACGGGTATGTCGATAAATTGGACAAAATTCCATCGATCTTGAAGAATATTATGCAGAATGATTCTGAATATCAAAAACTTAAGTACTATTGTGACGGTATTACTTTTGACAATCAACCTATCTTAAAATCTTTGAATGAAATTTTTAGCTAATCTATCGATATGCGTTTGGGCTTAATTAGTACTGCAACATTTCCTGTAGGAGATGTTACAACCATACGGTATTCTACGTATTGTAACGCCCTTGCAGATGCAGGACATTTTGTAAAAGTGTATGTTTTGACTCCTAATACATTGGGAATAAACCATTCGGGAAAGATTAAGAATGTTCACTATTCATATCTTCAGAGACAGCGAAATAACAACCGTTTTGTTCGCTACGCCATAGGAGTAATAGCGATGTTCAGATCATTATACCATATTAAAAAAGACCACTTGGATGTAGTCTTGATATACTTGACTAGGAGGACAGATTTTATCTTTTACAAACTGTTTTCTTCCTTGCTTGACGTGAAACTGGTTACAGACCAAACGGAGTATTTTGTTAAGAATTACTTAGATCTATCAGAGTCGGAAAGGCATAAAGTTGATGGCGTTTTTGATGGATATGATGGAGTTATTACTATTAGTAAAGAATTATATGACTATCATACTTCTATTGCTAAAGGTCGTAAAGTGTTCTTGCTGCCAATGACTATAGATCCTCATCGGTTTGAGGGTGTGCAGGAATCCGCTGATAAAGGCTATATAACTGTAGTGTTCGGCGTTCACAATCGCGATGGCTTAAATATTTCCATAAAGTCATATTGTAAATATCACAAGCTTTGCGGAGAAAGGAATATTAAACCTTGGAAGCTTCGTCTTATAGGAAACATAGACAGACTTCCTGTTCGTGATGATATTCTGGAGCAAATAAAGGAATCTGGAGTCAGTGAAGACATATTGATACTGGGGAAGCAACCTATTGAGGTAGTACCTTCGTTATTATATAATTCTTCATGTTTATTAACTACAGCCTCAACCTATATCTCTGGCGGTTTTCCAACTAAACTTGGTGAGTATTTGCTTTCAGGAGTTCCTGTAGTTGCTACTAAGGCCGGAGAGATTTCTAATTTTCTGGAAGATGGTATAAATTCGTATCTATGTGAAGTTGATAATTGGGAAGATATTTCGGAAAAATTGTTTTATATACATAATCATTCTTTTGAAGCAGCTAAAATAGGAAAATCGGGATATCAATTAGCAATTACTAAATTTAATATATTAACTTACTTAAAGGATCTGACATTTTTCCTTTCACAATCGTGATCATTATTTATGTATAGACAAGATATTGATGCTCTTAAAGGAATCGCAATAATTGCGGTTGTATTATTTCATCTTGGATTCCTTAAATCAGGATACTTAGGTGTTGACTTGTTTTTTGTAATAAATGGATTCTTTGTAATTCCATCTGTTATAAGACAGATTGGCAATAATACGTTTTCATATATTAGTTTTCTAGAAAAGAAACTTATCAGATTTTTACCACTTGTTGTTTTAGCTTCGGCTGTTTCCTTAGGATTGGGGTATTTCTTGATGTTGCCAGATCATTATGAAAATTTGGCACAAGCAGTTATTGCTGGTAATCTAATGTCAGAAAATGTGTTATCTGCTATAACTACAAAAAATTATTGGGATGTCTCCAATGAGTTTAAACCATTAATGCACTTGTGGTATTTGGGGATTTTGTATGAGTTCTATATAGTATTCCCGCTTATTATGTACCTTGTAAAATTCGTAGCAAAAAAGACAAATAATGATTCGAACAAGGTGATGAAAATTACTTTATTATCATTATGTATTGTTTCATTTGTGTTATATATTATGCCATTTGATTCGGTGGGAAACAAATTCTACTTTCTTCATTATAGGATGTTTGAAATAGGCGTTGGCGGAATTATAGCCCAAATTGTTCAAAGTAAAAATCCGAAAGCAACATTTTGTAAAATTGTACAACCAATTTCTTTACTCTTCTTGTTGCTGCTAATGTCATGCTCTCTGTTTCCATCTACTCAATTGTCAAATATTCCTGTAATCGGAAGTGCAAATTTGCTAAATAATGGTTTACCCATTTCCTCCTCTTTTGCTCTTATTTTAACTGTACTGTTTAGTTGCGCTGCTATTATTTGCGATAAAGGTGGGAGTTTTGTTTTGAGATCAAAGGTGCTAATGTGGGTTGGCAAGATGAGCTTCAGTTTATTTATTTGGCATCAGGTTATAATTGCCTTTTACAGGTACTCTATCTCGTATAATATGAATTTAATGGCATATGTTACCCTTTTTGTACTTTCTTTTATATTAGCAATATTTAGCTATTATTGTATTGAAAAGAAAATTAAAGCAACTCATCAAACTTTTATCGTATGGGTGCTTATGGTAATCTTTGTCATTATTCCATCAACTTATCTGTTTTTGCATGCAGGAGTTGTACGCGATGTACCAGAATTAAATGTTGTAAAAGGAACAGAGCATCGTGGAATGTTTGGTGAATACTGCGATAGAGTTTATTGTTATAATCAAGATTTTCCAGATAATGGGAAGAAAAATGTATTGGTAGTTAATATTAGTTTTGGACGAGATTTTGCTAATGTTTTATTAGAGTCTCCATACAAAGATAGCATAAATTTATCATATGTCTATTTATGGCGCTATCCAGAAGCTTTAAAACGTGCTAAATCAGCGGATTATATCTTTAGTTTTACCTCGAAGGAAGATATTCCTCAAGAAGTTTGGAATATTAAAAAAAAGACAGCAAAAGTATACGGAATAGGTACAAAGAATTATGGAGCTAGCAATGGTGTTTGTTATGCTAGAAGACGAGATGCTGATTTCCATAAAAAGACGAATAAACTCGTTCCAGGCTATAAAGAACTCAATGAAAAGTGGAGAATAAGCTGGGGTGAAAACTATATTGATTTTATTACTCCTGCAATGTGCCAAAACGGAGAAATTAGAATATTCACCCCAGATAATAGGTTTATTGCACAGGATTGCAAGCACTTCACAGAAGCTGGGGCAAAATGGTATGCATCTATCATAAATTGGGAAGATATTTTTAAATGATGAAAAGATTATTGCAAATAAATGTTTGCAGCAATGTCTTGAGTACGGGAAAAATATGCGAAGATATTGCAAAAGTATCCCAAAATGCAGGATGGGATACTTATATTGTATATAATAGTAATGGAAAGCCGAGTGTGAGTAATGAAATACCTATTGGTAGTAAAGCAAATAAATTTTTCCATTATCTGCAATATAGATTATTTGATAACGAAGGGTTGAACTCACAAAAGCAAACTAAATACCTCCTAAGACGAATTGAGGAGATAATGCCTGATATTATTCATCTTCATAATATTCACGACCATTGGCTCAACTATCCTCTTCTATTCAACTACATTGCGGATCGCAATATACCTGTAGTATGGACTCAGCATGACTGTTGGGCTTTTACAGGGGGGTGTATGTATTTTGATTTCTCAAATTGTGAACGATGGAAGAATGGCTGCGTAGGATGCCTTGAGAGAAGAGGGTTGTTAGTTAAGAATAGAGCAAGAAAAAATTTTGAATTAAAAAAACTTCTTATAGAAAAAATTCCTTCTATAACGTTTGTTCCAGTATCAAACTGGTTGGGCGACTTAATGAAGCAATCTGTTCAGAAAAATAGACCGATTATCACAATACACAATGGTGTTGATATTTCGCGATTTAGGCCAGCTACATCAATCGCTAAAACTAAATTTAAGGTAATTGGTGTGGCAGCAGTATGGGATGCTCGTAAAGGACTTGACGATTTTATTAAGCTTCGTAATATCTTGCCTTCTGAAATCGACATCATCTTAGTGGGGCTAACATCAAAGCAGATTGAATCTCTACCTAAAGGTTTTGTTGGTATTTGCCGTACATCATCTGTAGAGGAACTGGTACAATTATATTCAGATGCAGATGTGTTTGTTAATCCCACATACGCAGATAACTTTCCAACAACTAATATTGAGGCTTTGGCTTGTGGCACTCCAGTGATTACATATAAAACAGGTGGTAGTCCAGAGGCTATTGATGAGGAGACAGGGGTGGTAGTTGAACAAGGTAACCTAACAGCTTTAGCAGAAGCAATCCTAAGAATAAAGGAAGAACCTCTTTCGTCAGAAACTTGTAGAAAACGTGCGGTTTTGTATTTTGATAAAGATAAATCATTCAAACAATATTTGAATATTTATAATGAATTGATAAATAAAAATGAGTAAAAAGAAAGTACTTCTCGTTTCTCAATACTTTGATCCAGAAGGTTTCAAGGGAAACGATGTAGCAATAGAGCTACAGAAACGAGGTTATCAAGTGGATGTGCTCACAAGTATACCAAATTATCCCAAGGGGGTATTCTTCGATGGTTACGGTTTTTTTAAGAAGCGTATAGAAACTAGAGAAGACGGTATCAAGGTATATCGATGTTTTACAATTCCTAGGGGCAAAAAAGCTCATTATTGGATGGTGGGGCTAGGTTACGTTGTCTATTATGTATTTGGATCTATCTGGGCATTTTTTTTAGCTTTCTTCAAAAAGTACGATTGTATTTTTGTACAGCAGTTGTCACCAGCTTTTGGCGCTGCTCCTGGTATGGTGGTAGCTAAAATGCAGAAGATACCTATGTACACATGGGTATTGGATTTGTGGCCAAGTACAATAGAATATCATATCAAGGGACTTCCTCTGAAGATAACAAATAGGTTCTGTCGTAGGATGTATAATCTTTCAGAAAAGATACTGATTAGTTCAGAAGGTTTTAGGGAGTATATAATGGAGTTTGCCGGCACAAAATCTAAAGATATTATTCTGTTCCCAAACTGGTCATTACCAATTAAGGGGCAATCCTTAAAGGAAATTCCTGCACTGCCTGAAGGATTTAAGATTATGATGGCAGGTAATCTGAGTACAACACAAATTTATGATTCAATCTATAATCTAATGCTTAAATTCAAAGATGATAAGCGTGTGCAGTGGATATTCCTGGGTAATGGTTCTGAACGTAATAATCTGATAAAGTTTATAGAAGACAATCAGATGGAAAAAAACATAACCACTTTGGAGCGTGTACCTTTTGATTATATCCCTGCTTATTATAATGCTGTGGATGCCATGCTCCTTGCATTGAAAGGTAATAAGAGACACTTACACATGACCATACCAGCAAGATTCCAATCGTACATTGCGGCAGGAAAGCCGGTGATTGCAATGACTGGATATGGTGTGAGGAATCTGGTAAAAGAAATAGACTGTGGATGTTCTTTTGATGCCGACGATGTAGAAGGAGCATATAATGCTATATTACAAATTTTGGAGGATCCAGCTTCATTTGCTAAGAAGGGAGAAAATGGTTTAGCTTACTTTGAGAAGTACTATACTTTAGGTAATTGTATAGATCATCTTGAATCAATCATTAATCATAACAAATAGATATTATGAATGAGAAACATAGGCTTGAATATCGGCATCCAAGCAAACTTATAAGGGCTGGCCAGGTTCTGTGGTCTTTCTTTTCGTTGACAAATCTTAAATGGGTTGTTAATTATGGTGCGTATTTACTGATGCACAGCGTGAGAGGTCGTAGACTGGCAAAGATTGGTAAGACCAGTAATGTGCATCCTACTGCTATTATCCGTGAAGGCGAATATGTTACTATAGGAGAACATTGTTTGATTAATCACAATAATTTGATACAGGCTGGCAAAAGTGAATATGGAAGGATCACTATTGGAAACTATGTTCACACAGGTGTGAATGTGGCGATGATTGCTTTCAATCACGGCTTCTATACTCGTGAATTACCGATCAAAGAGCAGGATTATATTGATGCTTCAATTACGATAGAAAACGATGTGTGGATAGGAGCGGGAGTAGTTATCCTTGCTGGTGTACATATTGGCAAAGGTGCTATTATAGCAGCCGGAGCTGTTGTGAATCGTGATGTACCTGCATATACAATTGTTGGTGGTGTCCCTGCCAAAGTATTAAAAGAAAGGCCAAAATAAACTATTATGGGAAGAATACTATTATTGAATGGTGATAGTACACAGGCATTACCCTTGTCACGCTCACTGAAGAAAATGGGATATGATGTAGATGTCGTACAATACACGAAGTGGGGCTATGGTTCTTCTTCGAGATTTGTCAATCGGAAATTCTTGTTTCTAAAATATGAGGATTTGGAGGAGTATCATGACTTCCTGCTTTCTATTCTGAAAGAAGGATATGATACCATTATCCCCTGTGATGATTATGGGGCAATGCTTTTGAGCAAATACAAAAATGAATTTAGCAGATTTACAACTTATAAGATACCGGACTATGATGTATTTGAGAGAGGATATGATAAGCATAGTCTGATGGAACTTTGTCAGCTGAAAGGTTATCCTCATCCTCGGACCTTTCTTGTAGATGGTGGTAGTTTGGAGGGGGTTGATTTGGACAATCTCCCTTATCCTTTGCTTATCAAACCTAACCATACCTGTGGAGCTCGAGGAATGACATATGTAAGGACTCGTGCTGAACTGGAGGAGAAATTCCCTTTGATATATGAGGCTTATGGCAATTGTCATTTGCAGCAGTATATCCCTGCTGGAGGTCATCAGGTTGAGGTGCAGCTGTACGTTGGCGACAAAGGGGAGCTTTTGCAGGCCTCAGTTATCAAGAAGTATCGTTGGTATCCGGAGAACGGTGGTAGTAGCTGCTGCAATGCTTCAGTCATAAATCCGAAGATTGTAGATATTTGCTATAATATCCTAAAGGACTTGGATTGGACAGGTTTTGCTGACTTTGATACTATCGAAGATCCTCGAACAGGAGAGCTATTAATTATGGAGATTAATCCTCGAGTACCTGCTTGCGTAAAGAGTGCATTCATATCGGGAATTGATTGGGCTGACATCATTGTAAACGAGTATCTGAATAAGCCTCACAAGCAATATCGGGCTAAAGAAGGGTACTTTCTTCGTCACTTTGGTTTTGAGTGTCTGTGGTTTGTATACAGTAAGAATAGATTTAAGACAAAGCCTAATTGGTTTAGACTGTTTGGCTCGAAGATATATTATCAGGATATGAGCGGGTGGGATGACCCGTTGCCATTCTTTGTTGGTTCTTTCGGTAATTTTATGAAGCAACTTTCTTCTGAGTTTAGGAAAGCCAAAAATGGTACTCGCTAATAGATGAAACTTATAGTATTATCGATAAGATTGTTAGAAGAAAAATGATAATCTTATCGAATGAATCATCTGAAAGCTGACTACTCGGAGTAACAGTTTGCTTTATTATGATAGTGATGTAGGAGCAGAAATGCTTGTCACTTATCACTGTGTGATTGGAACAGTGAAGATTCATGGTAGTTCTTTGGGAACTTCGTCGGATTGTTTTTTAATCTTTAACGAGTGCAGGGAGTATATTAATATGGTTCCTGACAGAATCGCTTTGATAACCAGTCAATACTGGTTTTAACTATTTTTTACTCAATTCGGTTTAGGGTACTGCAAAGTGCCTTAACTAAGGGGGCTTAAATTGAGTACTTACAACTGAGTACTTTAACTTATTAGATATAACAAAGATATATAAATGAAACAATGTTCTACAAAATAACCAAGCGAATATTTGATTTTATCTGTGCCTTGATAGGCATCATTGGTACATCACCTTTATGGATAGTCGGCATTATCGGAATCTTGATTTCCGACTGGGGACCGGTATTCTATACAGCTCGTCGTATAGGTAAGAATAACAAACCATTCAAAATGTATAAATTTCGTTCTATGCGAGTGGCAAAAGTTGCTACAGAGGCTTCTTTAAGACCTGACGAAGATCGTATATTTCCGTTCGGTCATTTTATCCGCAAGGTGAAGATTGACGAGTTACCACAGTTGTTGAATATTTTAAATGGCACTATGTCGATAATTGGACCACGTCCGGTAGCACAAGACCAATTTGATATGTTTCGTTATGGAAAATGGAATGAGGCGGCAAAAGTGCCGGTAGGATTGAGTGGACCGGCAGCACTTTATGACTTTATCTATGGTGACCAGATCACAGATGAGAAAGAGTATATGGAAAAGGTATATCCTACACGTCGTGAAT